>FWWM01000637.1_pt1 | contig 116223 bp, 85 predicted proteins | sample 2228351 | NCBI WGS metagenome assembly FWWM01 (sample SAMEA103939774, study PRJEB20133) | metagenome
TGGCGGAGGAACTCAGTCTGGTGACGCTCGAGATGAGGGCCGGCAAACGCCGGGCCGATGCCCTGCGCAACCTGGCCGAGCGTACCGGGGAGAGGGAGATCCGCAACCTGGTGGCGGCGCTGGTCCAGACGGACCGCTTCGGCACCAGCCTGGCCGAATCGCTGCGAACCCACGCCGATTTCCTGCGCATCCAGCGGCGACAAGAAGCCGAGGAGCGAGCCAACAAGGTGGGCGTCAAGCTGGTCTTCCCGATCTTCTTCTGCATTCTGCCCTCGATGTTCATCGTGGTCGGCGGCCCCGCCATGCTCCAGATCTTCAAGGGCCTGCTGCCCCTGGTTCGCCAGTCGTACATGTAGGATGGGAAGGCTGGAACGTTTTCGAGGAGGAACCCAAGCATGGACAATCAAACGCTCTCGACGATCCTTTTCATCGCGGCCGGTGTGGTGCTGGTGCTGTACATCATGCGACGCCGCAAGCGCAAGATGGGCTGAGGAGCACGGCGAATCGGCGGGCTGGTGGAGGAAGGCGACGGTGGGCGGCCGTGGTGTGTGGCAAGCGGGCTGGCGTGCGGAGGCGGCGGTCAACGAGATCGCCGGGCCGGCCCGCGCCCACCGGCGCGCCCCGACGCTCGCCTGGGGCTCCGCCGTTCGCGGTGTTGTCGTCTCAGCGGCCATCCTGGTCCCTTGTTTTTGGCACTCCCGAATTCACGCCGGCGATCTCTCCAGTCATCTTTACAACGCCTGGCTGGCCGGACTCATTCGACAAGGAAAGCTCGACGGTTTGGCGGTCGTCCCGCAATGGACCAACATCCTTTTTGATTGGATGCTGCGGGGCCTGATGGGCCTGGGCGGGGCGCGCATGGCGGAGCGTGCGGCGGTGGCCGCGTGCGTGCTGGTCTTCTTTTGGGGCGCTTTCCGGCTGGTTTCAACTCTTGCGCGGCGCCCGGCTTGGCTTCTTGCCCCCTGCTTGGCCGTGTTGACCTACGGCTGGGTCTTTCACATGGGCTTTTTCAACTTCTATCTCTCGCTGGGGCTGTGCTGCTGGGCGCTGGCATCTTTTTGGAAGCGAGGCGTAAAGAGCCGAGCGGCATGGTTGTTGTTGATTCCGGCGACGCTGGCGCACGCGCTGCCGGTGGCCTGGGCGGTTGCGCTGGGCGGCTACGTCTGGGTGGCCCGACGGCTCAGGCCGCGGCGCAGGCTCATCCTGCTGGGGATCGCGTTTGCCGGCATCCTCGGCTTGCGGTGGGCGCTCAGCGCGAGCTTGGAGACGGACTGGCGGTTCCAGCAGATGGCGGCTGCCACCGGAGCGGATCAGGCCTGGGTTTACGGGAAGGCATATTTCCCGGTGTTCGTGGGGATGCTCGTTCTCTGGGGGCTGCTGCTGGTGAGGCGCATCAACGACCGCGGCCGGCTGCGAACGTTTCTCAGCACACCCTTTCAGATCACCCTCCTTACGAGCGCCGGGGTCTTTCTGATTCCCCATTTCATCTTGTTCCCCGGCCACACGCTGGCGCTCCAGTTCCTGGACAAGCGCATTTCGTTAGCCGCCGCCGTGCTGGTTTGCGCGCTAACGGCAGCCTCGCGAGCGCGCAGGCTCGAGAAGGTGTTGACAGCCGCCCTGACAGTCGCTTTCTTCGCTCTGCTGTGGGCTGACCAGAGGACCTGGAATCGCCTGGAGGATCAAGTGGAGCGGGCCGTGCGGCTCATCGGGCCCGGGCAGCGCGTGGTCAGCAGCCTCTGCCTGAAAGGAAGCCGCGTGGACGCCTTACGACACATGGTGGACCGGGCCTGCATCGGGTGGTGCTTCAGCTACGGCAATTACGAACCGGGCTCAGGACAATTCTCCGTGCGCGCGCTGCACCCCAACCCGGCGGTGGTTTCCGAACGCAGCTCCGCCTACGAGCTGGAGCGCGGCCTCTATGTCGTCCGGCCGGAAGAGACGCCGCTGTATCAGATCGAATGGGCGGCGGGCCGACGAGAGATCGCGATTCGAGCCCTCGCAGCAGGGGAACGTGCGGGTCAGGATAATTGCGTGGCGACGCTGCCCTGAGGAGGGCAATTGACTTTTGTGGAGGAGACGAACTGATGGCGGCATCGGAGCAAGTGGGGGACCTGGCCAGGGCCCCCGGCTCGCTGTATTTTCAAATTTTCGTCTACTTACAGTTGCTCGACGTTCTGACCACTCTGGTGGGCTTTCGGCTGGGCGCGCAAGAAGCAAGTCCTGTGGTGCGCGCGCTAACCTCGACGCATCCGCTCGCCGGGCTAGCGGTTTCCAAGGCAGCGGCCTTTCTGCTGGCGGCGCTGGCTTTGTGGACCGGACGTTTCCGTGTGATCCGTTGGATCAACTACTGGTTCGCGGCCCTGGTGGTATGGAACGTCTGCGTGCTGCTGTTGGTGGCGTAGTTCTTTACAGGCCGCGGGCGGGGCTCATTGCGTTGCTGGCGGCCGTGCTGCTGGCCCCCTCAGTCTGGATGGCCTGGCGTTACCGGGCCATGCCGCAGTTTGGCGTGATGGTGGACGACGGCACGCTCTGGGTAACTGCCAAGGCGCTAGGCGAAGGCCACGGCTACAAGCTCCTGTTTCATCCCGAGCAACCCTGGCAGACCAAGTACCCGCCCCTGTATCCCGTCTACCTCTCGCTTGTTTGGCGTCTCGACCCAGGTTACCCCGGCAATCTGCCGCTCGCCACCTTATTTACTTGGTTGTGGACGCCTCCGCTATTGGCGCTGGCCTTTCTCGTCTTCCGGCAATTCGGGCTCGACAGCAAAGTTTCCTTCCTGCTGACGGCCGCGCTGGCGGTCAATCCGCTTACCATCTACTTCAGCATTTCCCTCCTCTCAGAGGTTCCCTACACTTGTCTGCTGCTGGCTGCGTTGCTGTTGCTCGCAAAGGCGAGCAAAGAATGCACAAGCGCCGGCTGGGCGGTGGCGGCAGGCATCCTCGCTCAGGCCGCTTTTCTCACACGCACCGCAGGGTTCGCGCTGCTGGGCGCCGGCGTCCTCTGGTTCTTATTACGAGGGCAGGCGCGCCGCGCGGTGCTGTTTGCGCTGGGAATGCTTCCTGGCGCGGCAGCCTGGTTTTGGTGGATGCACACGCACGCCTACCGCGGCCATGATCTCTCGGCGATCTATCACACCGATTACATCCGGTTCTATCTGGAAACCGTGCGGCCGGTGGATTTGCCGCTGTTGGTTTGGGGGAATCTCGGCGGCATACTCATTCGCGGTGCGGATCTGGTTTTGCCCACGCCGGGCGAATCCGCGCCCGAGAGGATTTTCTCGATCGCCGTCAGCGTGCTGGCCTGGATCGGAGTCTGGCGGATGATCCGCCGGGCCGGCCTCCACCCCTATCATCTTTACGCCGGAGGTCACATCCTGTTGTTGATTCCCTGGAATTTCCCGGCCAACGGCAGATTGCTGTTCCCGCTGGCCCCGTTGCTTCTGGCAGGCTTTTACGAGGAGTGTCGCCACATCTTTCAATTGGGTCGCCAGGGTCTCCAGCGCGCCGCAGGGCCGGAACGCGCGGCCGGCGCTTGCTTCCTCGCGTTCCTGCTGGCTTTGCTCGGCATCGGCGCCTGGCTTTGGTCACGGCCGCTCTCGGAGCACTTCCCGCAGTTGAGCGAGGGCTTCGCGGAGCGGCGTGCGGGAGTTCAGCAAGCCTATCGTTGGATCAGGGAAAACACTCCGCCGGAGGCCACCTTCATGGTCTGGCAGGACAGCTTGCTTTACCTGAAAACCGACAGGTTTGCAGCTTCACCGGGATTGTCGCCGACGCCATTTTATCTGTCCGACCAGCGGAAAGCTCTCGAATACTACGTAGAAGAGGCGCCGCGGTTAGCGGCTGCGCAGCGACGCCGGTACCTCGTGGTCACCACCACGGAGTTCTTGATCGGGGACTCCGAGGAGCTGGCAAGCGCTCGGGGCATCCTAGCCGCCAACCCGCTGGTGCGCGAGGTGTATTCCTCGGATGACGCTGCGATCTACGAGGTCCTGCCTTTGGCGCATGGGCCTCGTGCTCGACCGTCTAGGAGCCGTGGCGGCTCCGACCAATAACCGACCCCGACCAGCACCGGGCACTCGCGGAGATCGTTTCTTTCGCCAACCGGGGCCCGGGAACGGCTATCATAGGAACAATGCCCCCAGTTAGATCAGCCCCGTGGATCGCTCGCACAATCAAAATCCTAATCGGGCTGATTCTTCTCGCGGACCTCCTCGTCGTGATCCCGCAAAGCCGCTACGTGATTGTCGCCTGGCTGCGGTACGAAGTGCGCTGTCCCCTTACTGCCGTGGCACGCACGCCGGATGCGGAGGCAGGGTTTGCCGCAGCCCAGGACCGGTTGCAGCGCGCGGTTCAGTTAGAGGGGCAAGAGGGTCCGTATCGCCTCTGGCGCACCCCAAAAGGACCAATCTGGATGCCGGCCGGCTCGGATGGTCTGGTCCCGTTTCTCCTCGCTGAGCAAGAGCTGCGGATCTACGAGGAGGGAGAGGTCCGGGTAAGGAAGGGAGATGTGGTCCTGGATGTCGGCGCGCACGTGGGCATTTACACTCGGGAGGCCCTCTGGGCAGGAGCTCGGCTCGTGGTAGCGATCGAACCCTCGCCCAGGAACCTGGAATGCCTGCGCCGTAACCTCGCCGCCGAAGTTGATGCGCAAAAGGTCATTGTGACGCCAAAGGGCGTGTGGGATAAGGAGGAGTACCTGACACTGGCCAACGTGCCGTATAACTCCGGTATGGACCACATCGCAGAACATCCCAACCAGCCTGGCGTACGCGTACCTCTGACGACCATAGACAACCTTGTCGCCGAATTGCAGCTTCCGCGAGTGGATTTCATCAAGATGGACATCGAGGGCGCGGAGCGGCGGGCGCTTGTCGGTGCGCAGAAAACGCTGGCGACCTTCCGGCCCCGCCTCGCCATCGCCAGTTACCACCTCCCTGATGACTCCGAAGCCATACCAAGAGCCGTGCGGGCCGCCTGGAGAGGCTACCGAAGCCGTTGCCGAAGCTGCCTTCCCGTCAACCGGACACTGGCGCCGGAGGTGCTTTTCTTTTACTGAGAGCGCCCACCGCCTTCTCCGTATCGCAGATTCCTTTGCGGGACCACCCCACACCGCAAACGATCCGCTTTCCCTTCAGGGTTGGTTCCGCTATCATAAAGGTTGAGCGGACCGGATTGGCAAGCTGCCTGCCTGGTGGGTGCGCACTCTGCGGCGCGCGGGGAAATCATGAGCACCAGCACGCAAGGAGGCCTCATGCCGTACCTGGAAGTCTTCGTCTACCTCCAGCTTCTGGACTTAATGACTACGGTCCTCGCCTTTCACTTCGGCGCCCAGGAGTTGAACCCTGTAATTCGAGGCCTGATGCAATTGGGACCGGTTACCGGCGTCACGCTGGCTAAAGTGGGCGCCTGCGCGTTCGCGGGCCTGTGTCTCTGGTTGAAGAAAGGCCACGTCGTGCGGTGGAGTAACTACTGGTTCGCCGCCCTGGTCGTCTGGAACCTGAGCATGTTGCTGCGGGCGGCCGCGAATCCATAGCCTGTGGCTGACGAACTCACCACGCTGCTTTCGCATCAAAATCCCGACGGCGGATGGCCCTACCGTCCTGAGGGCTCGTCCTGGGTCGAACCCACGGTTTATGCTCTCCTGGCGTTGGGTGACCATCCGCAAGCCGCTGAGGCAGTCGGCCGTGGTCGTCAGTGGTTAAAGAAGTTGGAGCGAGCTGATGGCGGCTGGCCGCCGCGCCCCGAGGTCCAGGAATCCACGTGGGTCACCGCGCTGGTCGTCCTGTTGGATGGCGGCCAGGGCGAGCTGGCGCCGCGAGGCGTCGAGTGGCTGCTCAATCAGACCGGACGCGAATCCACGCTCTTACACAGAGTGCGCATGCGGCTGCTGGGCGCTTCCTCCGAGTACGAAGCCGCGCCGCCGGCCTGGCCCTGGTATCCCGGGACCGCGGCCTGGGTGATCCCCACCTCGCTCAGCATTCTCGCGCTGCGCAAGGCGCACAAGCGACGCCCCGAGGCGCGCATCGCCAACCGCATCGAGGAAGGCCGCCGCTTCTTGATGGTGCGACGTTGCGCCGACGGCGGTTGGAATCACGGCTCCTCGCGCGCTCTCGGTTTCCAATCCAACTCCTATCCGGAAACCACCGGCGTTGCTCTGCTGGCGCTGGAGGGCACGCCGCCCGAAAAGCTTTCCTCCTCCCTGCTCACTGCCGAGCGGCATTGGCGAGAGTGCCGCTCGGGCGAGGGAACGGCGTGGCTGCTCATGGGGCTGCTGGCCCACAAGCGCCCCCCTCAGCCGCGGACCGTTCGCGTGGCCACCGTCATGGAGCTGGCTCTGCTGATGCTGGCGCGCCGGGCCGGCGAGGGCGTCAACGCTTTCCTGGAGTGAAACATGGCGGAGTGGAGACGGCGACAGTGGCTGGCAGGGTCGCTGGCTAGCGTGGCGGCAGCCGGATGTGCGCGCCGCCGTGTCACCGAGCCCGCACGCGTCTCGGTGGTGCGCGCGTTGAATTACTCGCAGCAACTTTACCCCGTGGTGCGCCGCTTGATCTCCGAACACGGCCTGGATGTGCGCGGCAAACGCGTGGTTCTCAAGCCCAATCTCGTAGAATTCGACCCAACCACCACGATCAACACCCACCCGCTGATCGTGCACGCCGCCATGGAAGCCTTCCGCGAGGCGGGCGCGGCGGAGGTGCGCATCGCCGAAGGACCGGGCCACCGCCGCAACACCCTGGAGCTGGCCGAAGCAGCCGGCTATTTCGGCGTCGTTCCGCGGTTCGAAACGCGTTTCACGGATCTGAACGTAGACGAAATCGCGCGTGTGGACCTGGAAAAGCCTCGCTCCAGGTTGCGCGAGCTGTATCTGCCTCGCACGGTGCTTGACTGCGACCTGCTGGTTTCCCTCCCCAAAATGAAAACCCACCACTGGGTGGGCGCCACCCTGAGCATGAAGAACCTCTTCGGGATCGTGCCCGGCGGCGTCTACGGCTGGCCGAAAAACATCTTGCACTGGGCGGGCATCCCGCACTGCATCGCGGACCTGCATCGTTTGTTCTCCGGACCGAACGCCGACCGCGCCGGGCGTCCGGCGCTTTTCGCCATCGTGGACGGTATCCTGGGCATGGAGGGCAACGGACCGATCCAGGGGACGCCGAAGCCCGCCGGAGTGCTGGTGGCAGGTCGCGATCTGGTGGCGGTGGATGCGGTCTGCTGCCGCATCATGCGAATCGAGCCGCGCAGGATCCCCTATCTGAGCATGGAGGCGCCGCCGGGCCGCCTCGATCCGGAGGGCGTCAAGCTGATCGGCGAGCCCATCGAGAGCGTCCAGACGCCCTTCGAGCTGATCCCGCAGTTCCGGAGTCTGCGCTTCTGAGAGCCGCTTTCAAGAACCTGACGGCTGCGCCGACAGAGGCTGCGCGAAGCCCGTCAAACGGAGGGCGGCTTCCAGACCGCCGGCCCGCTGGATGCCCGGAACGAAAAACCGTCGGCTGAAGTCTTCGTCGCTGCCCCGAAAATCGCTCAAATCGGCTTCCAGACGAAGCGGCTCCGGCCACAACGCTGCGGCGAACAGCGCCCAGACCGCAGCTTCTTCCAGCCCCACCAGGCGCAGCGACTTAGGTCGAAACAGATCGAGAAACAGCAATCCGGTCAGAATATCTTCCACGCGCAACGCATCGTCGCTGCGGTTGAACGTTAAGAAGTAACGATGCGTGCGGTCGCGCCCGGGACGGGCGGCGCCTGTCTGAAAGACGTCCAGCAACAGTACGGAAACGCCATCGCGCAGCAGACTTGCGACGGCGCCCGTCTTCCGCGCTGCGGCGGCGCCCTCCGGGTGAACGACGAGGGCGGCCTCGCCGCCTTTTCCAGGCAGCCAGAAGCCCGGAACTCTCTGCTCGGGACGCGCGCTCAGCGCGATGCTCTCGCCGTCGAGAATCGCTTCCACCCTCTCCGGCCGACGCGCTCCGATCGTAACTTCCAGGCGAAGCCGTAACTCCTCGTTGTCCATGGCGCGCGTCTGGCGCCGGGCGTTTTCCCTCCACCATGCAAACAGCTCGCTGCGAGTGACAGCCCCGTCCGGCAACGTAAGCTGCGGAGCCAATAACAGATCCTCCGCCGACAGTTCCGGCGCCTCGGTCTCTACGACAGGCGCGCTGACCGGGCGAGCCTGCAAATGTCGGCGAAAGAACCAGTACACCGCCTCGCGGCTGCGCTGATCGTAGTTATGTTCCGCTTCGAACTGGACCATGGATAAGTTGCGGGTCTCGCCATAAAGCCGGTAAATGCGGTAAATCTCCGGAAATTCCTCGCGCGGCGTGTTACGCGTCCAATCCCCGGTCGCTGAGACGAGTAACATGGGGCGCGGCGCTATGAGCGCGGCGATCTCCACATTACTGGTTCCCACGCGCAGGCCCGGCGCGTTCTCGCAAGCGCAGCCGCCCTGCATGATCGCGGAGACCATGTTCACAGGGGCTGAAACTTTCACCCGCTCGTCTACCGCCGCCAATAAGAAGGTCTGCGTGCCGCCGCCGGAGGCTCCCGTAGCCGCCAGTCTCTGCGGGTCCACTTCGGGGAGAGACTGAAGGAAGTCCAGGGCTCGAATGGAGTTCCAGAGTTGGAGTCCCAGAGGACTGAAGGACCACAATTGCTCCTCAGGCGACTCTCCGAATTCGTGCGGTGTCTGTCGGGTGTCGTTATACCCTACCATATCATAGGCGAAGGCTACGTAACCCTGCGCGGCTAAGTTCGCACCCAGACGAGGGACGGAGTAGGTATCCAGATCTTCGAGCCGCCCGCGCTTCCAGTGTCCGTGAGGAATCAACACCCCGGGAAACTTTCCTTCGCGGCCCACGGGCACGTACAAGTTACCCGCCAGATGGTAACCCGGCAGCGTCTCGATAAGTACCTTCTCCACGGCCCAACGGCCGTGCTCGCTGCGGCCGGCTCGGCGGATGTTCAACGGATTCCGTGGCGGAAAGGGCCACAACCCGGCGGCGGCCAGAATCTGACGCCGGAGCTCCGCGCTTCGAACCCGCCACTCCTCCAGAGTCCGGTAAACGGGCATCTGGAAGTGGGTCCTGGTGTGCGGACTCCGTTTGGCGCGAAGATCAGAAGGCGGGATCGCCGCCAGCAAAGCGGCCAGAGCAAACGCTGCACACCCAGTCGCCAATCCAAGCCCCTATTACCGAAGACGACGCCAGGCGGGTCCGAGGTTTCCCTTGCGTCATTCTGCGTACATGTGGGGATAGGCGCGACGCATTTGATCGGCGCGGCGCCGCGCGCTCTCACGCGAGATCACGCGACCGCGCCCGATGCCGGGGCACCATGCGGCGGTGCTTTTCCAGGCGCGCGGGTCCTCGAGCAATTCAGGCCAGAAGGGAAACAGACGGCACTGAGTCGGCTTGGCGGGATGAATGGCGCAGCCGTCCTCGTGGAGAAAGTAACACGGAGAAGAACGGGGTTTCCGCAACCGTACGGTCTTGCGGGTGCGATAGGCGTAGCGGGCTTCGAACTCTTCGACGCTGAGGCGCAAGAAAGCCGCTGCCCGCATGAGGTCCTCCTCGGTCAGATAAACGTAACCCTCACGGCGGCAGCAGTTCGTGCACCCTCGCAGGCAGGCGAAACGCAGCGCCTTCATGACCCGCTTACTACGATATCGCCGGCGGGACGCGGCAAGCGCAGCGCCGCTCAACCACACAGAGCCCCTGACTCACCGCGCACTCCAAGCAGACCTGTGTTGCGCCACCCCGCGCGCTGGGCCGCGGGACGGTTTGCTTCAGTCCGCCCGCGAGGCAGCCTCGCGCCGCTTGGGCGGCACGCCTTTGGGGTGGCAATCGGCGCACTTGACGAAGTGGATGTTGTGCCGGCTGGAAGGATCACGGAAGGTGGTATCCATGGTCTCCACATCCAAGCCGCAATTCGACATCTTGGGATGGCAGCCGGCGCACGAGGCCCGCGTGTTCTGGGTGTGTCGCTCGTGGCAGGCCAGACAGCTTATTCCCTCGTGCACGCCGATCGGCGTGCGATCGTCACCCGACGCCACTTCAAATCCGGCCAGGGGGGCGTGGCACTGGTAGCACAGCGCCTGGCGCGGATCGGGACTCATCCTCACCCGCCGTCCCCGCTCACGCATCTCCGGCAAGGGCAACAGCGACAACCCCACGGGCGTCATTTCGCGACGATCGAACAACGCCAGCGATGGCCGATGGAGCTCCTGGCGCACGCCGGGCACGGATCTCTCGACCCAGGGCCGCTTCAGGGGTTGTCCGGGTCGGTGCACCTGGTGGCACGCCAGGCAGGGCAGGACCGGACGCTCGCTCAGCTCGGCAATCTTGAGTCGCCAGGGACCGCGGTTGTCGAGCGGCGTCACCAACTCCCCGATGTGCCCCTCGAAATGCATGCCGTGGCAGCGCAGGCAATCGTCCATCAGAGCGCGCTTGCGGTTGTGCTCCTGATTGAGGAAGATCCGCGCATAGGTGACGCTGTGAGGACCGGATTGCCAGGCAGCGTATTCCCGCCGGTGGCAATCCCGGCAACGCTCGATGACCCGCGCCAGACTCATGTTGGGGATGCGAATCGGCTGGGCGTCGCGACCTCGCAGGTGCTGCACCAAGCGCCGTAAGTTGCCGACATGAAAGTCCAGGTCGGCCGTAAGCAAGCCGCCGTGACAGGCGCTGCATTCCACCTCGCGGTGGCTGGAAACGCGCCACTGTTCGTAGCTCCGCCGGATTTCGTGGCAACGGGCGCAGGCGGCCCCGCCGGAAGCCTGATAAACCACGGTAGCCGCCGGCAGCGCCAGCAGAAGCAGGGCCGGGGACGCCAGAATAAACCATTTTCTTCTTCTCATGTTTTATCTCCTCCGCGCCCTCTAGACCCTTCCGCGCCGGCCCCGCCATTCCCGCACCATGTGCGCCGAAGCCCAGTACGCGATGGCCATGATGGTCAGCACCGGATTGAAGCCTCCGTTGGTCACGTGCACGCTGCCGTCTACCACGTACACGTTCTCGATCTCGTGCACGCGGCAGTAGCGATCCACCACCGAGGTCTTCGGATCGTCACCCATGCGGCAGGTCCCGGCCTGGTGTTGTCCCCCGCTCAGGCCGGGGCCCGGAATGCGCTTCCAGGTTCGGATGGCCCCCGCCTCCTTCAACCACGCCTCGGCCTTGTCCGCGATGAAACGGCAGATTTCCAGGGTGTGGGGATGTTTGAAGCCGGACAGCCGCGCCACGGGGATGCCCCAGTAATCTCGCACCCTGGGATCCACCTCGACGCGCGCTTCGAACACCGGCATCTCCTGCACCGGGCCCTGCACCATGATGCTGCGCCGGTACCAGCGCCTCACGAAGTCCTTGTGGGCTTTGCCCCAGCGCGGCACATCCGGCGGCATGCGGCCCAGGAACTGGTAAGGCAAACGGATGAACTCGTTGGCCAGCATGGCGCCGCCTCGCAGACCGGGATTGCCGTGGTTGAAATCGCAGATCGCGATGGAAGCGCCGGGGCCGAGGTCGTCGTAGGTGATCTCATCGAAAAGTCCCACCGCCCCGCAGTAGGAGTGGCCCTGGAGATTGCGCCCCACCCAGTCGTAGCGGTTGCCGATGCCTTTAGGAAACAGGCGGCTTTTCGAATTCAGCAGCAGCCGGGCGGATTCGATCGCCGCGCAGGAGACCACCACGAAATCTGCCGTCTGGGTCTGCAACCGGTCGTCGGCGTCGAAATAGCTGACCCCCGTCGCCTTGCCCCGCGAGTCGGTGAGGATCTCCTTGACCACGCATTCAGTGCGCAGTTCGCAATTCCCCGTGGCCAGCGCCTTGGGAATGACCGTGTTCTGCGTGCCGTTCTTGGCGTCCACTTCGCAGACGAAGCCCACGCACCAGCGGCAGCGCATGCAGGCCGGCCGCCCGTTGTACGGCACGCTGTTGCGCAACATCGGAATGTCGAAGGGGTGCCAGCCGAGCCGCCTGGCCGCCGGCTTCAAGATCTCGTGTTCCCGCGTGGGAGGGCTGAGCGGCGGCATCGGAAGGGGCTTCTTGCGCGGGGCGTGGAAGGGATCGGGCTCGACATCACCCGAGACGCCGATCTCGTACTCGGCTTTCTCATAGTAAGGTTCCAGATCTTGATAGCTGATGGGCCAGTCCTCCAGCGTGGAACCCTCCGGACAACCGTAGATCGAGCGCATGCGGAAGTCCTGCTCCATGAAGCGCCAGGCCATGGCGCCGTAGGTGAGGGTTCCGCCGCCCACGCAAGCCGCGTTGTTGTGATAGCCGGGCTGCGAGGCACGGACGATGCGCTCCCGCCCGTCGGGCTCCACGATCACGCGCGGATGCCGCTCGTCGTCGGGTCCGGCGCCGTTACCCAGCACGGTGGTCCGCTGGTTTCGTAGATCGTCCTTGCGACAATCAAAGGCCGTCAACCACCTGCCGCGCTCCAGCAGCACCACGCTGAAGCCCGCCTCGGCAAGTTCCTTGGCCACGATGCCGCCGCCCGCGCCGGCGCCGACCACGACGGCGTTGACGTGCTTCATGACTTGCCTCCTTGCGCCGACGTCGCCGTCAGATCATAGTGCTGCCGCCCACGGACCGGGATCAGAGGAACGCCCAGCATCCGCCAACTCACGGCCTCGCGATTGCCGCCGTGCCGCGGGTCTCCGTAAAAGCCCTGCATCGTGTGTTCGATCACCAAGTGGAAAAACGACCGCAACTCTCCCTCGAGCCCTTCCAGGATCGCCGTCTGCTCGGCGAACGACAGGTGGGCGAATCGCTTCCCGTGGCGCTCCAGGCAAAGTCGGTCCAGGGCCGCCAGACCCCGCCGGTATTCCGACTGCAAATGCCGGAAGTGGCCTGTCAGGTGGCGATCTATGTAATGAATCACGCCCGCATCCGTGGCGCCCGGATCCTGATCGGCGGGAATGATCTGCTCACACAGTGCGATCACCGTTTCGGCCTCCGGCACGGTAAAGAAAAGCCAGGGACTGGATCGCGCGGTGCAGCCTGCCAGCGGAGCCAGCGCGGCCCCGGAGGCGGCGCGCAGAAAACGGCGCCGCCCGGCATCAGCCAATGCGTTCATACCCTTCACTCCAAACTCGCTATTGTTACCACAACCGGCGATTCCTCCGGGCTTCCGCGACGCGGCCGCAAGGCGCCCACGAGCGCCGCGCCGGATACAATGGGAGTTGAGCCAAGCCAACCCCCTGCTCGAAATCCGGTTCCCGGTTCCCTTCGATCAGATTCGTGCCGAGCATGTCGAGCCGGCCATCGGCTTGCTGATCGAGGACGCTCGCCGGCAACGCGCTGAAATCGGCAGTCACAGCGGCCCTCGCACCTGGGAAAACACGCTCGCCGCCCTCGACCGCCTGACCGAACGGTTGGATTACGCGCTGGAGGTCGTCCGGCACCTGGAGTCGGTGGCCACGACGCCCGAGCTGCGAGCCGCCTACAACCGGGTCCAGCCGCAGGCCGGCGCCTTCTACGCCGGCATCCCGCTGGATGAGAACCTGTGGAGGGCCATCCGCCGGTACGCCGCCACGCCGGAAGCGCAGTCGCTGGCCGGCGTGCGGCGGCGATTCCTCCGGAAGACCATGGACGACTTCCGCCGCCACGGCGCGGATCTCTCCCCTGCCGACAAGGCGCGCCTGGAGCAGATCGAAGTCGAACTCACTGAGGTCTCAACAAGGTTTGCCCAAAATGTTCTGGATTCCACCAACGCTTTCGAGCTGGTGATCACCGACGAAGACAAACTGGCGGGGCTTCCGCCCAGCGCGCGAGCCGCGGCGCGGCAGAGCGCGAGCGAAAAGGGCATGACGGGGTGGCGCTTCACCTTACAACAACCCAGTTACCTCGCGCTCATGACGTACCTGGACGACGGCGCCGTCCGCCGCCGGGTTTACTGCGCCTATCATAGTCGCGCGGCGCACGAGCCCTTCGATAATCGCCCCTTGCTCGCCCGAATTTTGGAGTTACGGCGACAGAAAGCGGAGCTGCTCGGTTACCCCCATTTCGCGGCCCTGACGCTGGAAGACCGCATGGCGGGCTCGGCGCAACGGGTCTGGGATTTTCTCGAGGATCTGCGGCGGAGAACCGAACCGCACTTCCAGCGGGAAAACCGGGAGCTGGAGGCATTCCGGCGCAGGATCGAAGGTGAGAACGCGCCGCCGCCGGAGGCCTGGGACATCGCTTATTACGCGGAGAAGCTGCGCGCCGCGCTGTATCATTTCGACGAAGAAATGTTGCGGCCGTACTTCCCTCTGGAGCGCGTCCTGGAGGGGATGTTCGAACTGGCGCGGCGCGTGTTCGGCGTCCGCATCCGGGAAGAACCCGGCGTCCCGGTCTGGGATCCTGCGGTTCGCTACTACACCCTGCGCGACGAGGACGGCGCACTGCTGGGCGCTTTCTACGCCGATTGGTACCCCCGAGAAAACAAGCGCGGCGGGGCCTGGATGAGCCCGCTGATCACAGGCGGCCCCGGGCCGGACGGCTTTCTCCCGCACCTGGGAGTCATCTGCGGCAACGTGACACCGCCGGTGGACGGACGGCCCGCACTGCTCACCCATCGCGAAGTCGAAACGCTCTTCCACGAGTTCGGGCATCTGCTGCATCACTGTCTGAGCCGCGTCGAGATCCGCACGCTGGCGGGCACGCACGTCGCCTGGGACTTCGTCGAGCTGCCTTCGCAAATCATGGAGAATTGGTGCTGGGAACGCGAGGCGCTGGATCTGTTCGCGCGGCACTGGGAGACCGGCCGGCCCATCCCCGAGGATCTTTTCCGGAGGATGCGGCAGGCGCGCACCTTCCGCGCCGCCAATGCCCAGATGCGGCAACTCGGCTTCGCGGTCCTGGATCTGGCCCTGCACGCGCGCTATCAACCCGACCGCGACCCGGACCCTGTGGAGTACGGACGACGCATCCTTCAACAGTTCTCCCCTGCTCCACTTCCTGAGGATCACGCCCTGGCGACTTCCTTCACCCACTTGTTCGCCGAGCCTGTCGGCTACGCTGCGGGTTACTACTCCTACAAGTGGGCCGAGGTCCTGGACGCCGACGCCTTCACGCGTTTTCGTCGCGAAGGCATTTTGAGTCCGGCCGTCGGTCGCGACTTCCGGGAAAAGATTCTGAGCCAGGGCGATGCCGAGGACCCTGCTGTGCTCTTCCGTCAGTTCATGGGCCGGGATCCCGACCCCACGGCTTTGTTGGAACGCCTGGGCCTTCTCGGCGACAAAGACGCCGACCGCGCTGCGTAGTCACTCCCCAACTTCGTTGCGTCCGGCCCCCCACCTCAGCCTGACCGGGCACGGCCGGTCGGTCGCCTGCTCCCTCGGCGCGGCGAATCAGTTCACCTTTCCCTCTACGACAGAGTTCCCCAGCGGCTCTGGCGGCTGTCATGATCTGACAGTCGAATGCGGCGTCCGGCAACAGTGCTGATGCCGGGCGGACCGATCGGACGAAGACCGGAGCATGGGCGTCTCGGTTCCGCCAACTTGCAATCCCGAGCACCGTGTACCCCGCACCGGCTTTGCGCCCGGCGGCGTAGCCGGGGCAACGCGGCTTGCGTGGAAGGTGCCCTGCGAAGTTAAGGATTGGACGGCCCGAGGCTCGTATCGGAATGCCATGGAACCTGCCGGACTATAAGCCGGTTTCTGTACCCTAGCGGGCGGCGGTCATTCCTCTGGGCCGCCCATTACTGGGCGGCTCTAGCGACCTACCCGAGAGTCGAACGGAGCGGGCCACTCCTCCTCTCCTATTTGGTCTTGCTCCGCGTGGGGTTTGCCCTGCCGGCCGGATTGCTCCGACCGCGGTGCGCTCTTACCGCACCTTTTCACCCTTACCGAGCCCACGTCGCCGAAGCGTCGCGAACCCGGCGGTATGTTTTCTGTGGCACTTTCCGTGAAATCCGCTTTGAGCGGATCCCCCCGGCCGTTAGCCGGCACGCTGCCCTGTGGAGACCGGACTTTCCTCTGCCGGCTGGACGCCGACAGCGACCGCCCGTCCGGCAGGCCCATTGCCATTATAAAGCTTTTCTTGGCCCTTGCGCTCGTAGTATTCTGAGGATTCATGCGACTTCCTGTTCGTGTGCTCAGCCATGCGGAGGAGGGTATGTTGCGCCGCAGAACTTGCTCATTCCTCGCGATTCTGATCGTCAGCACAGGCTGCTTACTGGCGCAAGGACTGACGACAACCGCCACCAAGGATGATTGGGAAGAGATCAACTTCGCGTTCGATCGCTCGGTCCTGACCGACGGCTACCCCAGCCTGTTACGTCTGGCCGAGTTGCTTCAAAAGAACCCTGACTACCGTGTGCGTCTGGTCGGCCACGCCGATCACTACGGCTCGGATCCCTACAACGACAAATTGGGACGGGCCCGCGCCGAGACCGTGAAGAATTTCCTGGTTAAGTACGGCGCGCGCGAAAACCAGATCACCATCGAGAGCCGGGGCGAACGGCAACCCAAGGCCTCGGGACAAACGCGCGAAGGCCGCTGGATGAACCGCCGCGTGGAAATTACGGTCACTGACGCCCAGGGGCGCGTCATCGGGGCCGGCGGCGTGGGCGAGGCCATCCGGGCGATCGAGCAAGAGCAGTTGAAGAAAATCGCCGACTGCTGCGAAAGCATCCTGCGCAAGCTCGACAAGCTCGATGAGATCCTGGCTCTGCTCAAAGACCTCAAGGCTGAAAACGAGAAACTCAAGCAGGACCTGGCGGCGCTCCAGCGCGCCCAGGCCGCCGCTCAGCAGCAGGTCACGCGGCTGGCCGAAGCGCCCAAGCCGCCGCAAGCTGCTGAGATCGCTCAAGTCGCCGAAGCCGCAGCCCGCAAGGCGATCGAAGAGACACGGCCCAGCCGCTTCACGCTGCTCGGTCTGAACTTCGGTCCCACCCTGGGAGAAAGCCAGTTTACCGGGCTGGGCCGCGGCAATCTGACCTTCACCGGGCGCGGACGCTATTTTGCGCCGTTCGGGCAAAGCGGCATGCATGCGCTCCAGGCCGAAGGGGAGTACCTGTATTATCGCGACCGCCAGGAAGGTCAGTTCGACATCGGATTGGTGAATCGCTACCGCACGATGCAGCTCGGTCTGTTCTCGTCCTTCAAGCACGTCGGCTTGACGGATCTGGGCGGCGGCACTCTGGGGCAAGGCGCTGTGACCCTGGATTACCTGTTCTCTCGGGGCCGCATCGGGATGTTCGGCACCAAGGGCTACCTGGACAATCGGGTGATCGCCCGGCGCCCCGTCAATCCCACCGCCACGATCTGGGAAGAGAGTTACTTAAAGATCGTGGATCAGATCGGGGCCTCCACCACCGTGGGCGCCTGGAAGGACGCCTACTTTGACGCTAACTTTGGCGCTCTCTTCCGCCGCGGGGGAACGAACCGTCCGGGCGGCATGTTCCGCCTGGTGCAGCCGATCAACCCGCAATGGGCCTTCACGCTGGAGGCCGGCCTGAACGAGACCATGGTGGGGCCGAAGAACACCGGGCGGCTGGTGGTGGGTCTGCAGTTCGGCAACTGGCTGCGGCCCAAGCAGTACGCCGAGGTCAAGCACCCGGTGCCGGTCGAGGTGCCGCGCCTGCGCTATGAGCTGCTGACGCGACAGGTTCGGGTCGGCAACTCGATCCCGGTGGCCGACGCGGGGCCGGATCAGATCGGCGTGCCCGCAGGCACAATCCGGCTGGACGGCTCAGGCTCGTACGACCCCGACGGTGATCCGCTGACCTTCGAGTGGAACCAGATCGCCGGGCCCGCGGTGTCCCTCAGCGGCAAGAACACGGCCACGGCCAGCTTCACGGCCGCCGAAGGTCAAACCTACCGCTTCCGGCTGACGGTGAAAGACCCGCAGGGCGCCATGGCCAACGCCTCGGTGACCGTCACCACGGCGGCTCCGCTCGCGGTGCGCATCGTGCGCTTCACGGCGAACCCCTCCACCATTCGCGCCGGGCAGAGTTCCACGCTGGTCTGGCAGATCGAGAACGCGGAGAGCGCCGAGATCAGCGGCATCGGCAGGGTGGACCCGCGCAGCGGGACCTCGACGGTGGCGCCCACGCGCACCACCGAATACCGCTTGACCGCGCGCAATCGCACCAGCGAGGTCAGCGAGACGGTGACCGTTATCGTCGAGCAGCCGCAGGTCCGCATCCTGAGCTTCTACGCCAGTCCCACCAACATCCTCGCCGGCGAATCCGCAACTTTGTTCTGGCAGACCGAGAACGCCGAGACCGTGACCATCAGCGGCATCGGAACGGTGGCCGCCAGCGGCTCCACGGCGGTCTCGCCGACGCAAACGACGACTTACACGCTCACGGCGCGCAACCCCTACGGCGAAGCCAGCGCTCAGGCCACCATCCAGGTGACGCCGGGCACTTTGCCGCGCATCGTGAAATTCGCGGCCGCCCCGCCGGAGATCGTGGCAGGCGAGTCTTCGACGCTGGTCTGGCTGGTGGAGAACGCGACCGAAGTTACGATCTCCGGCATTGGCCGCGTCGAGTTGGCCGGGACGCGCGAGGTGAGTCCGACCTCGACGACCACCTACACCTTGACGGCGCACAATCAGCGCGGGGACGTGACGGCGACGGCCACAGTAGCCGTCATCCCACGCGTGCGCATCACGGCGTTCACCGCCAACCCCACCAGCATCACGCCGGGCATGGCGGTGGTTCTGAACTGGGCCACCGAGAACGCCGTCTCGGCCTACATCTCGGGCGTCGGCCCGGTGGCCACCAGCGGTTCGACGATCGTCTACCCCACGCAGACCACGACGTACACGCTGACGGCCGTGGGCAATCGCTCGCAGGACACGGCCCAGGTGACGGTAACGGTCACCACACCGCCTCCGCCTCCGCCTCCGCCACCGCCGCCGAAAGGCAACCCGCCGATTGCCGATGCGGGCAAGAACTTTGAGACCCTGGTGCGGCAAATCAAGCTGGACGGCACCGGCTCAAAGGACCCCGACGGCGGCCCGCTGACCTATTCCTGGAAGGTGCTGCAAGGACGCGCGGCGATCCTGGATCCGACATCGCCCACCCCGACCGTCCAACTGGCGGGCATGTTCGGAGAGTACATCTTCGAACTGACGGTGACCAACCAGGCGGGCCTGTCCAGCAAGGCCACGGTGACCGTACGCCTGGTGTCCACGCGGATCTACTGATGGGTGGAGCGGGCCTCGCCATGAGGCCCGCTCGAGCTTATCCGAGCAGTTCTATGCCCGCGAAGAAGTAGGCCAGCTCGAAGGCCGCCGTCTCGGGAGCGTCGGAGCCGTGCACTGCGTTGCGCTCGATGTTAGTCCCGAAGCGCGCGCGCACGGTGCCCTCCGGAGCGTTCGCCGGATTGGTGGGACCCATCAGATCGCGCCACTTCCGAATGGCGTCCTCCGCCTCAAGCGCCATCACGATGGCCGGACCCTCGCTCATGAAATTGCACAACGAATCGAAGAAAGGTTTGCCGCGGTGCACGGCGTAAAATCCCTCTGCCTCGCGCCGGCTCAACCTCACCATGCGCAGGGCCAGAATGCGGAAGCCGGCCGTCTCGATCATCGTGAGGATCTCGCCGGCATGCCCGGCCGAGAGAGCGTCAGGTTTGATAATGGCAAGCGTTCGCTCGATCACAGACATCTCCTAACCGTCTCGCCGATTTCAGCAGGCGATTCACAAACCGTGACGCCGGCAGCCTGAAGGGCGCGGATCTTATCCGCCGCTCGCCCGGTCCCGCCGGCGATGATGGCGCCCGCGTGTCCCATGCGCCGTCCGGGCGGCGCCGTCTGTCCGGCCACGAATGCGATCACCGGCTTACGCACGTGGTCCTTGATGTAAGCCGCCGCCAGTTCCTCGGCGTTGCCCCCGATCTCGCCGATCAAAACCACGGCTTCGGTTTCAGGGTCCTGGTTGAACAGCTCGAGCACGTCCACGAAACTGGTGCCGATGATCGGATCCCCGCCGATGCCGATGCAAGTGGATTGACCGATACCCAGCTTGCTCAACTGGTCTACCGCCTCGTAGGTCAGCGTGCCCGAACGTGAGACGACGCCGACCGGACCGGGCCGGTGGATGTGCCCCGGCATGATGCCGATCTTGCACTGGCCCGGCGAGATGATGCCCGGGCAGTTCGGTCCGATCAAACGCGTGCGCCGCCCCTGTAAGAACCGCCAGGCTTTGACCATATCCAGCGCCGGGATGCCTTCTGTGATGGCCACCACAAGGGGCAAGCCGGCGTCGGCCGCCTCCATGATCGCGTCGGCGGCGAAGGCTGGAGGAACAAAAATGACCGAGGCGTTGGCCCCGGTGGCGCGCACCGCTTCCCAGACCGTGTTGAAGACCGGCAGATCCAGATGCCGCGTGCCGCCTTTGCCCGGCGTCACGCCGCCCACCACCGTGGTTCCGTAGGCGATGCACTGTTGGGCATGGAAGGTCGCTTCGCGCCCGGTGAATCCCTGCACCAGCAACCGCGTGTTCTTGTCCGCCAGAATGCTCATTGCGCCAACCTCACAACTTTCTCCGCCGCTTCCTTCATGGTGTGCGCCACCGTGAAATTCAACCCCGATTCGGTCAGAATTCGCCGTCCTAACTCCACATTGGTGCCTTCCATGCGGACCACGATGGGAATCTTGACGTCAAGCTGGCGCGCGGCGGCTACCACGCCGGTGGCCAGAATGTCGCAGCGCAGGATGCCGCCGAAGATGTTGATCAGCACCGCCCGCACGCTTTTGTCCGATACCAGGATGCGGAAGGCGTTCTGGATCTGCTCAGCGCTGGCCCCGCCGCCCACATCCAGAAAATTCGCGGGATTGCCGCCCGCGTGTTTGATGATGTCCATGGTGGCCATGGCCAGCCCCGCGCCGTTCACCATGCATCCCACGTTGCCGTCCAGCTTGATGTAACTCAAGCCGAAGCGGGATGCCTCGACCTCCAGCGGATCCTCCTCGTGCAAATCGCGCAGCTCCATCAGGTCCTTGTGCCGGTAGAGCGCGTTGTCATCGAGGTTGATCTTGGCGTCCAGCGCATAGACCTTGCCGTCGGCGGTCAGCACGAAGGGATTGATCTCCGCCAGCGAGGCGTCAATCGCCACGTAGGCCTTCGCCAGCGCCGTCATGGCCGCTGCCGCCGCGCTCACGGCCGCTTGCGGCAGCCCCATGCCGTAAGCCAACTTACGAGCCTGGAAGGGACTCAGCCCCAGACCGATGTCAATGTGTTCCTTCAGGATGAGTTCCGGCGTCTGAGCCGCAACTTCCTCGATCTCCACGCCGCCCGCCGCGGAGGCCATCAGCACGGGCATGCCCGCGGCCCGATCGAGCACGATTCCAAGGTAAAGCTCGCGTTCGATGGGCAGGGTCTCTTCGACCAGCAGCCGATGCACGATGCGGCCTTCCGGGCCGGTCTGGTGCGTCACCAGCCGCATGCCCAGCATGGCCTTGGCCGCCTCGGCCGCTTCCTCGGGCGTCTTGGCTACCCTCACACCGCCGCCTTTACCGCGCCCCCCGGCGTGAATCTGCGCCTTCAGCACCACGGGGCCGCCGATCTTGCGCGCGGCGGCCTCGGCGGCTTCCACGGTGTAGACCACCTCGCCCCGCGGCGTCGGCACGCCGTACTGAGCCAGGATCGCCTTGGCCTGGTATTCGTGGATCTTCATGAGTGCCTGCCTGTGCTAGGATGTGGATTCCAGCGTTGCCGCCGGGAAATTCCACACTATAGCAAATGAGTTTGTTGCAGTATCTGCATCGCGTTGCCGAGCGCCACGATCTCTCCGCGCAGCAGGCCCATCAGGCGATGGGGGCTATCCTCCGGGGCGAAGCCACGGTCCCGCAAATTGCAGCCTTCCTGGTGGCTCTGCGCATGAAAGGGGAAACGGCTGAAGAACTGGTGGGCTTTGCGCGCGCCATGCGCGAGATGGCTGAACCCGTGGAGGTCGGGCTGGAGGGGCGCCCCCTGCTGGACACCTGCGGAACCGGCGGCGATGGCGCCGGCACCTTCAACATCTCCACCGTGGCCGCCTTCGTTGTGGCGGGCGCCGGCGTGCCGGTCGCCAAGCACGGCAACCGCTCGATTTCCAGCGCCTGCGGCAGCGCCGACCTGATCGCCCGCTTGGGCGTGAAATTTCCTCTGAGCGCGAAAGCCCTGGCGCGAGCCATTCGCGAGGTCGGCATCGGCTTCTTGTTCGCGCCCGCGCTGCATCCGGCGATGCGCCACGCGCAGCCGGCGCGACTGGAATTGAAGATGCGGACGGTGTTCAATTTACTGGGGCCGTTGGTGAATCCCGCCCGGGCCAACGTCCAGATCGTGGGCGCCCCTTCGCCGGAAGCCGCGCGCTTGATCGCGCAGGCGCTCGTCCGCCTGGGTTTAGAACGCGGCTTTGTGGTGCACGGCTCCGACGGCCTGGATGAAATTACCACCACAGGCCCTACGCTGGCGCTGGAAGTGACTCCCGGCGGTGTGCGCGAGCTGAGCCTGACGCCGGAAGATTTCGGCCTGCCACGTGCCCGAACGGAGGACCTTAAAGGCGGAGACGTCAAAACTAACGTTCGCATCGCCCGCGAGATTCTGGCAGGCAAGCCGGGCCCGCCCCGAGATATCGTCCTGGCCAATGCCTCCGCAGCGCTCGTGGCGGCCGGCAAAGCGCGCGATTTTCGCGAGGGCGTCAGCCTGGCCGCCGAGGCCATTGACCGCGGAGCCGCCCGAGGCAAACTGGAAGCTCTGGCCTTCTTCAGCGCCCAGGCGGACTAAATCTCACCCTTCGTGAATTACTTCGAAGCCTAACAACCCGGAGATGGTTTCCACCGGGCGGCGCAGGTCGCCGTAAAAGGTCACACGGTGCCAGCCCCAGCGATCCCATTCCGAGAGCAACTTGAAAGGATCTTTGACCTCAGCCGCCAGCTTGGTCCGGCAGGCTTTGTCCTCGTCAATGTTGGCCACCGTGCGCGCCTGGTGGAAGACCACCTGTCTGCGGGCCGGGTTGAACTTCAGAGTTGAAGTGATCTGGCCGAGGGGCAACAGAGAGCGCACCGCCGCGCCTTTGCGGTCTTCCGAGTGATTTCGGATGTGGTAGGGATTGGACAGCCCGTTAGGACCGTAAACCTTACTGGGCGCCACGCAATGCGCGTAAATAATCCAGTTTTTCGCGGTGTCAATCACCGGATCGGAGATATAACCCGGACGCCCCGTTAAGTAAGTCATCACCAGCATCGTGATCGTGGACTGTAAGTCCGCTTCACAAGCCCCGACCAGCCCGTCGTTGTTGAGCTGGAAGAAACCCAGACAGGGATAAGCAGGCAACTTACCGCCGTAAAACAGATGGAGGCAGTCCACGGTGATGGCCTGGGCCTTGTGCTGAACCATGAGGTCGCGCATGGCCACATACATGACTCCCGAGCGGCCGATTTCCTCGCGCGAGGGCTCGACGATCCTGGCAGCGCCCTTGATCCAGGCGTTCGCCCACTTCTGAGCCTCCGCGCGATCCGCCTTGTCGTAAGCCCCATTGATTTCCTGGGCGCTCACCAAACGCACTCGCGTGCCGAAGACCTCTTCGATGGCCCTGGCGTCGGGGCCGAGCGGGCGGTCCATCACGTCCAGGATCACCGATGCTTTGAGCTTCTTAAGGGTCTCGAACGCCTTCACCGCCTCGACGACATCCTCCCAACGCGACGAGGTGACGCCCGCCACCTTCAAACCCTGGCGACGCGCCCGCGCGTATTGGATCAGAAACTCGCCGCAGCCCGCGTAGAGATCGTTCACGAACAACGTGGGCCTTCCGGAAAAAGCGATCGTCATCGGGGCCCCGCTCCAGATCCCGATGATGTAGACCACATAGCCGTCCACCTCGGCGTCGCTCTCCAGCAGCTTCCTGGCCTCGTCGGCGTTGTGCGCGGTCGCGGGCAAGAACTCGATGTTGGGACAGGAACTACGGAGCCGCGCCGCCAGTTCCTTCTTGCGGCCCTGGTAATCGTAGCCCTGATAAGGCCAGGTCGCCTTCTCGGGCGGAATGTGCGTGAAGACCAAACGAACTTTCGGCTTCTCGGCGGGAACGGCGATCGCCGGGGCCGGCTGCGAGCCGCGAGCCAGCGCGGGGCAGGCGGCCAACGCTGCACACCCCGCGCACCGGCTCAAGAACTCCCGGCGGGTGGCGGACGAAAGCACGGGCAGTTGGGGCATTGACATCCTCCCTTTCAGATCTGGAAGTCATAATCTATCACAGTCGGCTCGCCGGGCCCGATGGTGACGGTAGGAGGCCCGGCAAAGCCGGCCGCGAGGGACTCGGGCGGCGCGTTGCGGTAGGCGGGTTGCTGCGCCTCAGTCCGGCCACGGGTCCCGAACGCCTCATCAGGCCATCCCCCCCGGGGTCCCCGCTCCAGGGCGCTGCGGACAGAGCACTCCTCGCTTACGATGGAGATGCGCAACTCGCGACGCTGCCGCCGGCGCAACAGCTCGACAGGAAGTTCGGCTGCCGGTGGGAGGGAGGGGTGCACATTAAAATCTAGAAATCTGACGCGCTGACGCTTCCCTTGGGTCCACTTTTGCGCTATAATTACGCCCTGTAGCGAAAAGTTAACTCTTAAATTAAGGAGTACAGCATGTCTGTTGCATTCCGCTTCGCCATCGCCCTGGCAGTCCTCACCACGCCCCTTCCGGCTCAGGACTACCGCGCCAAGGTCCAGGGCACGATCACCGACGCCACCCAGGCCGTGCTGGTGGGCGCCAAAGTGACCCTCACCAACACCGCCACCGGGGTCTCCGTCTCCAAGACCACCGATAACAACGGTCGCTACCTATTCGACTTCGTCGAGCCCGGTCCCTACAGTTTGGCAGCCGAACTGGCCGGCTTCACCACCGTGGAGCAGCCCAACATCCTCGTGCAGGTCCGAGGCGACGTGACCGTGGATCTGACCCTCTCGCCGAGTACAATCTCCCAGCGCGTGACGGTCACCGAAGCGCCGGTCTCGGTCCAGTTCAACACCAGCACCGTGGAAACCACGATTGACCGCAAAATGCTCACCGAGCTGCCCATTCTGGCGCGCAATCCCTTCACCCTGGCGCTGCTGGACACCTCCGTGGTCAATCGCTACAGCAATCAGCGCAATCCCTTCTACATGTACTCCTCGGCGATGCTGGACATCGGCGGGACCACCACCACATCGGGCTCCAATTGGGGCGGACAAAATGACCTGCTGCTGGACGGAACGCCGATCCAGTTGGGCAACAAAGGCTCCTATGCGCCACCCATGGACGCGGTGCAGGAGTTCAGCGTGCAACAAAGCAGTGTGGACGCCGAGTTCGGCCACTCCGCCGGCGGCATCATGAGCGTCTCGATGAAGGCCGGCACCAACGAGTATCACGGCACAGCCTACTACTTCGGGCGGAATCCGAAGCTCAACGCGGTCTCCAACGCCATCGCACGCACGCCTAACGAGGTGCGCAACCACATCTACGGGTTTAGCATCGGCGGGCCGGTGCGCCGGAATCAACTTTTCAACTTCGCGGTGTTCGAGCGTTGGAACACGCGCGATCCCAAGAACTTCGTGGCCACCATGCCCACCGAGGCCGAGCGCGTGGGCGACTTTTCCAGGTCGCTGAACATCACCGGCGGGCTGCGCACCATCTTCGATCCCCAAACCACGGTGCTCGACCTGGCGACAAATCGCGCGCCGCGCCAGCCCTTCCCCGGCAATCGAATTCCGGCCAGCCGAATTGACCCTGTAGCACGGGTTTACATGAGCAAATACATCTGGCAACCGAATAACCCCGGGGTTGACATCACGGGCGCCCAGAACTTCCGCACCACGTACTCCTGGATCAACACCTATTGGAATTTCTCCGACCGCGCCGACTGGAACATCAGCGAGAAGTGGAAGATCTTCGGACGCTACAGCCGCTTCCGCACGCTTCTGGACATGAGCCGCTTCGTGGACTCCATCGCGGTGAACAACAACATCGGCGGCCAGATGAACTCGCGCAACATTGCCCTGGATTCCGTCTACACGCTGAGTCCCGCCACGGTGTTGAACCTGCGCTGGGGCTACGGCTCCTTCCAGGACCACTACGATCCCACCTGGACGGAAGCCACCCGGGAGCAACTGCTCGAGGTCTGGGGCGGGCGTCTGTGGGACGAGCCCTACACCAAGAACCTGCCCAAGCGCATGCTGCCCCATATGAACCTCTCCGGCAAAGGAACCTTCGGCCGCGGCTCGATGTGGTTCCAGCAGCCCCATCAGTACAGCTGGCACGTGCGCCTGTCGCAGGCACGCGGTGCGCATTACCTGAAATACGGCGGCGAGGGTCGCTACCACCGCGCCAAAGTGATTTTTCCCAACCCCCATTCGTTCAGCTTCGGGCCAAACTTCACAGCCGACAGCGCCATCGGCGCGGATACGCGCCGCTACGGCGATTCGTACGCCACCTTCTTGCTGGGCGCCATTGATAACAGCTCGTGGGCCCGTTACAGCGAACTCCAGAATGTCGGCGTGGACTACTACGCCGGCTACGTGCAGGACGATTGGAAGGTGAGTCGTCATCTCACCTTCAACCTCGGTCTCCGCTGGGAGTACGAAACACCGCCCCGGGACGCGCAGGATCGTCTCTCGCGCTATCTGGACTTGACGAACCCCATTCCCGAAATGCAAAAGAACCCGCCGCGGTTCCCGGACGCTGTATTAGCCTACCGCTCCCAGCCCCAGGTGTTCTACGGCGCCTGGGTCTTCGCCACGCCCGAGCACCGCGGGCTTTACAACACCAACGCCAAAATCTTTACTCCGCGCGTCGGCCTGGCTCTGCGCGTGGACACGAAGTCTGCCGTGCGCGCCAGTTGGTCGCGGTTCGTCACCCCGGTGGTCACCCTCACCGATACGCAGCGACCCATGGAACTCTACGGCTTCACGGTCACCACCACAGTGCTGCCTGCCGTCGAAGGGCGTCCGCAGGCTCAGTTGAAAGATCCCTTCCCCGCAGGCGTGAATCCGCTGATCATGCCCAAAGGAAAGGCCCTGGGCCGCTACCAAAACCTCGGCGACTCGGCCGCCTGGTCCAAGCAAGTCTTCGAGCGGCCGCACAGCGACCGGCTCAGCCTTTCCTACCAGCGTGAGTTGCCGCAACGCATCGTGGTGGACGCGACGTTCTACTACAACTGGAGCACGCGCCTTTACGACGCCAATGTGAATCAGGCGGACCCGAATCTGAGCCTGACTCACAAAGCCGCGTTGGCGCGCAGCGTGCCGAATCCGTTTTATCGTTACGGCACCGAGGACACCTTCCCGGGCCAACTGCGCAACCGGGCCACAGTCTCCATCGCCAGCCTGCTCACACCCCATCCGCAGTACCTCGGCCTGACACAAAGAAATACGGAAGGCGTCAAGAACCGCTTCCGGTCCTGGCAGTTCAAGGCCCGCCGCCAGTTCGCGAGCGGTTATATGTTCCTTTTCTCGTACAACTACAACCGGGAACGCTGGCTTGAATTCTGGGATTCCGTCGCCGAGTACAACAAGGAGTTTTACTGGCGCCAGAGCCCGGAGGCGCGCCATCGGCTCAGCCTGGCCAGCACCGTCGAGTTGCCGCTGGGCAAGGGGCGCAGATTCCTGAACAACCTACCTCGCCTGGCCGAAGGAATCCTGGGTGGCTGGTCGGTTTCCAACATCTTCACCTGGAATCAAGGCTCGCTGTTGACCTTCGGCCAAATGCAGGTGCTCGAAGACATCAGCCCGAAGCTACCCAATCCGACGCGCGACCTGTATTTCAACACCTCGATTTTTGCGCGCCCGGAGCCCTACACCCGGCGAACGAATCCCGTTCAATACGAGGGCTTGCGGGGACCCGGAAGCTGGAACTTCGACACCACGCTGGCGAAAAACTTCCCGCTCACGGAACGCTTCAAGCTCGAGTTCCGCATGGAGGCCTACAACCTCACCAATAGCATCATGTGGAGCAACCCCAACACCTCGGTAACCAGCTCGCTCTTTGGCCGGATCACCGGCCAAGCGAATCGCGGTCGTGAATTGCAGTACTGCGCCCGGCTCCACTTTTAGCCGTGCAACGGCCTGCTCTGGCCGTCGCTCACGTTCCGGGCCGCCGGGTTGCGAAGCGGGGGCGCCCGTGCGGCCCGCTACTGTTAGTGCCTGCCTCTGACGTTGCATTCGTCACGCCGGCCGGGTCAGCCCACCGAAGCCTCGGGAGGCCCCCGGCCGGCCCGAGTTTTTCATCAAGCGCTCCCGGCCGAGACCCGGGTCTGAAATAAACATTCCTGTGGACGATTGTCTAAGCAGGGAAAAAGCGACCAAGCCCGCTCTCGACAGAGCGGACGCAACTCCGCCTCCCCTTTCCACCGCCCTGCTTGCGCCAGGCGCAGGCTCGCTTCGATAGCCGCCACATCGCCGGCGATTCGGGCTTCTGCCGCGAGGCTTTCATGCAGGCGCCGCGGGCCGTCTTGACGGCTCCAGCGCGACCTCGCAGACCGCGCGCCTTGAGGTGTTGAGGGGACCCGGTTAGCCGGGCGAGTTCCACGAAAACATTTTCGACCCCATTTGGAAGGCTTGAAAAGCCTTGCGGGCCAAGGTGACCAAAGTGTCCCCCAGGGCTTCGGCCGGCTCTGCGAGACCCCGGCGGGCTCGAGCAGGCCATTTCGGAGCCTCCCGGGCAGCGAGGATAGTTGCGATGGAACGCAACTGGGCTTGTTTCTTCCGGAGACCCACGGCGGCCTCAGGTGAAAGGTGCTGGCTGACAAGTGCCGGCTGCCGACCATCGGTGAAAGTTTCCGACAATCGTGGCCGGCGCCCGCATCGCTGCCCCATTCACCATGTCGGTGGGAGCACCCGACGCCACCCTCCCAGCCGCCGACCTCTTCACCCGGACCCACGGTGGATTCCGGTTACTGCTTCAGCTCCACGATGGTGGCTCCCGCGCCACCTTCGCTGGGCGGCGCCGGATAGAAGCGCTCGACGTGCGGATGCTGCGCCAGCAGTTCGCTGATGGCCCGGCGCAGCACACCCATGCCGTGACCGTGCACAATCCGCACGCGTTCCAGAGACGCCATCACCGCGCTGTCCAGGAACTTGTCCACGGCCTCGACCGCCTCGTCGGCCCGCTGTCCGATCAGGTTGATCTCGCGCGTCAAGGCCTTCTGCGACGAGCGCGACTGGAACGACACGCCGCTCGGCAGCCGCGCGCCGGGCTCGGCAGGCGGCAAGACCTCCAGCACGTCGTCGCGAGACACCTGCATCTTCAAGAAGCCGACCTCGACCTCCAGCCGATCCTCACCCAGCAGCCGCCGCACTCGCGCAGGCTCGCGCACGTCCTTCAGCCGCACGCGGACTCCTTCCCGGATCTCGAGCGGCCGCAGCGTATCCTGCCGGGCCTCTTCCCGCGTGACGGCCAGCGTGGTCTCGATGTCTTCCTTCACCTCGCGCTTGAGCCTGGCCACCTGCCGGCGCGCCCACTTTTCGGAAGCCCCCGCCTGTCGGATCTGCTCGAGGAGTTCTTGCGCTTGCTGCTCGAAACGCGCCAGAGCGGCCTCGGTGCGCCGTTCCAGTTCCTTGAGTTTGGCCGTTTCCCGGCGCTGCCATTCCGCCGCCAGGGATTTTTCGCGGGCCGTCAGGCGATCGCGCTCGGCGCGCAGGCTTTCCTCGAGCCGCTCGATTTCTTGCAACCGCTCTTGCAACTGACTCAGGAAGCGCGCGATGTCGCGTTCGCGCGCGCCCAGAGCCGCCCGTGCTCTCTCCAGAAGGGCCGCCGGCAGTCCCAGCCGCGCGGCAATGTCCAATCCGGCGGACTTTCCCGGAGCGCCCGTGCGCAAGACAAAGGTGGGCGCCAGCGTGGCTTCGTCGAAGCCCATCGAGGCGTTGAGCACGCCCTCGGTCGTGGCGCCGTAAACCTTCAAAGCCGCCAGGTGCGTGGAGGCCAGCGTGAAGGCGCCTGTGAGCCGGAGCTGCTCGAGGATTGCGACGCCCAGCGCCCCGCCCTCATCGGGATCGGTGGCGCGCCCGAGCTCGTCCAGCAGCACCAGGGAGTCCTCCGTCGCTTGCTCGAGAATGTCGCGCACCCGCGAGATGTGCGCGGAGAACGTGGAGAGGCTCTCCTGAATGGATTGCGCGTCGCCGAAGTCCGCCAGCACTTGATCGAACCAGGGCAACTCCGCCTCCGCGCACGGAATCGGCAGCCCGCATTGGGCCATCAGGGCCAGCAGCCCGACGGTTTTCAGCGTCACGGTTTTGCCACCGCTGTTGGGCCCGCTGATGAGCAGCACGCGACAGCCGCCGTCCAGCTCCAGCGAGATCGGCACCACGCGCCGCTTCTGTCGCCGCAGGACGTCCTCGAGCAACGGGTGGCGCGCCTCGCGCAAGCGCAGGCGACGCGCCTCGGGCGAGCTGAAGCGCGGCACGACAGCCCCGAAATCGCGGGCGAAGGCGGCCTTGGCGAACAGCCACTCCAGCTCTCCGAGAACACGGACCGTTCGCGCGATGGCCTCCCGATAATCGCGCAGGCGGTCGGATAGCTCCAGCAGGATGCGGTGGACCTCGCGGGCCTCCTCCTCGCGCAGCCGCACGAGTTCGTTGTTCAGTTCGATGGTTTCCAGGGGCTCGATGAACAGGGTGTGGCCCGTGCCGCTGGCGGCGTGCACCACGCCTTCCACACGCCATTTCTGTCCGGCCACCACGGGCACCACGAACCGGTCGTTGCGAAGGGTGATGAACTCCTCCTGCAACAGCCCGTCCTCGCGGTGGGCGCGCACGAAGCGTTCCAACGATTCCTGGATGTGACGCTGCTGTCGCTCGATCTCTCGCCGCAGGCGGGCCAGTTCGAGGCTGGCATGGTCGGCCACCGTGCCGTCGGGCAGGATCTTGCCCGCCAGGTCTCGCAACAGGCTGCGGAATTCGCCGATGGCCGCGCCGCGGGCTCCCAGCTTCGGGAATCGGGAGGCCGTCGCCAGCAGGATGGCGCGGATGTCGGAGGCGCGATCCAGCAGTCCGCTGAGCGAGAGAATCTCCTGGGCATCCAGGGCCGCGCCGTCGATGCGCAGCTTGCGCAGCGCCTCCTCGGGATCGGGCAAACCGTCGAAACGAAAACGCACGGCTGCACCGCGCGCAGCCGGCTGGGGTCTGGAAGCCGATTCGAGGTAGGCGATCGCCTCGGCGGTCTCCGCGAGGCTGTTCTCGATCTGGTCGCGGTCCTCGCCAGGCGCGAGCTTCTCCAGCTCCGCACGGCCCAGCGGACTGACCACATAGCGGCCCAGCAGCTCGCGCAGCGCGTCCAGTTCCAACAGTTCGGCGCTCGATGGCTTCATCGTTGCTCGCCGCGCAGCACTTCTTCCAGGAACTCGCGCGTGCCGCTGGTCAGAGGCAATGTAGCGAGTTCCTCGAGCCTGACCCAGGCGACCGCGCGAACGTCGGAGCCGGGTTGCAGTCGGCCTCCCAGGGGCCGGCACAGGTAATCGAGCAAGACGTAGTGATACTCGATGCGCCCCTCGGCGTCCGGGAGGATGCGTTCGAAAACGCCCGCCAGCGATAAGACTTCCACCTCCAGGCCGGTTTCCTCGCGCACCTCGCGCCGAACAGCTTCTTGCAGCCGCTCTCCTGCTTCCAGCAAACCGCCGGGCAGCGACCATTGCCCTTGCTGCGGCGGCTGGGCCCGCTCGACCAGGAGCACGCGGCCGTCCTGGATGATCACGGCGCCCACGCCCACCAGCGGGCGTTCCGGATAACGGCGCTGCATCTGTTCCCTAGTATGACACCGCGCCCTTCACATCCAGCCGGATGCGATAGACCGAGGTGCGCGCGGTCACGTACAGGGCGCCGAAATCCGGATCGCCGAAGGCGCAGTTGGAGGGCGTCTCCGGCAGCTCGATGCTCGTCAGCAGCTTGCCCTCCGGCGAGTAAACGGCAAGGGTGCGCGCGGCGACGTAGAGGTTGCCTTTCTCATCCACTTTGATCCCGTCGGGCACGCCCTCGATTCCCGAAACGACAACGCGCTCGTTGGAGGCACGACCCTGGCGGTCCAGATCATAAGCCCGCACGTTCCGCTCGTCGGAATTGGCCACGTAAAGCGTCTTGCCGTCGGCCGATAGCGCAATCCCGTTGGGCCGGCCCTGCGGCCGCGCGATCAGCTCCAGTTCCCCTTTGGGCGTGATGTGGTAGACGCCGTAAAAGTCCAGCTCGCGAGTGTCGGCTTGCGAGCCGAAGGCCGGATCCGTAAAGTAGACGTGGCCGTCGCGGCGCACGACAATGTCGTTGGGGGCGTTCAACCGCTTGCCCTGGTAGCGTTCCGCCAGCACTTCAACGCGACCTTTACGGTCGGTGCGAACCACGCGCCGGGTGCGGCTTTCGCAAGTGTACAGGCGACCTTGCGCATCGTACGCGTTGCCGTTGGCCCCGTTGGACTGCTCGCGGAAATTCGTGACGCCCTTGCCGGGCGTCCACTGCAAGATCAGGTCCCGGGGCACGTCGCTGAACAGCAAGAAGCCTTCGCGGGACCATACCGGGCCTTCGGTGAACCGGTTGCCGGCCGCCACCCGCTCGATGCGCAGGTTGGAAAAGTCCTGCGCGGCCGCGACGGCCGCCAGCAGGCCGATGAGCGTAACTCTCATGTCGCCGTCTCCCTCATTCGCAGCCGACTCCTCAATGCGTTCTCAAGCCGGGCCTTGGGTGAAGTCGGACGAAACAAACCACAGCCGCTGCGAAGCTTCGCCGGGCCGCATTTCGCCCGCGGGCTCATTGTAGCGGTTCCGCGATGAACCTGCCCGGCGAGGAGCACAGCGGTCTTCCTCCGCGGCCTAGCTCGGAGTTAGGATAGTAGCCGGATCTTGCTCGCTTCGCGTACTTTTCCGAGCGGCGAGGCGGCAGATCGAATCCAAAGGCCGACCCTGAGGCGCAAGGCGCGGGGCGGCAGTAGGAGGATCCAGGTCATGATTCATGGCAACCGGCGGGAGTTCTTATCCGGCGCCGGAGCGGCGGCGCTTTCCCTGGGCGCGCGGCGCATCCTGGGCGCCAACGATCGAATCAACGTAGGCATCGTAGGGCTGGGCGGGCGCGGGCGCGCCCACCTGGGCTATTACATGGCGATCCCCGAGGCGCGGGTTGCGGCGGTCTGCGACATTGACCAGGCCGCCCAGGAGCGTGCCGTGGCCATGGTGGAGAAAAAGACCGGTGAGAAGCCCACCGTGTACACGGACATGCGCAAGCTCTTCGAGGATCGCAATATCCAGGTGGTCTCTTTCGCCACTCCCAATCACTGGCATGCGCTGGGAACCATCTGGGCCTGCCAGGCGGGCAAAGACGTGTACGTGGAAAAGCCTGCCTGCCATAACGTGTGGGAAGGCCTGAAGATGATCGAGGCGGCGCGCAAGTACAACCGAATGGTCCAGGTCGGATCCCAGGGCCGCAGCGCGCCCCACAAGATCCGGGCCATGCAACTGCTCAAGGAAGGCGTCATCGGCAAGGTTTATCTGGCCAAGGGGTTGTGCTTCAAACGCCGGCGCTCGATCGGCAAGAAGCCCGACGGCCCCGTGCCCCCCGGCGTGGATTGGGATCTGTTCCTCGGACCCGCGCCCATGCGGCCTTTCAACGAGAACCGCTTCCGCTATAACTGGCATTGGTTCTGGGACACCGGCAACGGCGATATCGGCAACCAGGGAGTGCACGAAATGGACATCGCGCGCTGGGGTCTGGGCGATGTGGGCATGCCGCTGCGCGTGGTCTCGACCGGCGGCAAGTACGTTTACGACGACGATCAGGAAACTCCCAATACCCAGCTCGCCACCTTCGATTACGGCGATTTCGAGATCGTCTTCGAGGTGCGCGGCCTAATTACCGGCGGCGAGGACGGCTTGCAACCGCGGGGTGAAAACACGATCGGGAACCTCTTCCTGGGGAGCGACGGCTACATGGCGGTGGACGGCAGCGGCTTCCAGGTCTACAAGGGAGAAAAGCGCGAGCTGGTCATGGAGGAGAAGGCCGATCGGGGCGACACGGTCCCTCATATCCAGAATCTCTTCAAAGCGGTTCGCAGCCGCAATTATCGCGACCTGACAGCGGACGTGGAAATCGGCGTCCTTTCCGCGTGCTTGTGTCATCTGGCCAACATCAGTTACCGGCTCAAGAGGAGCCTGAATTTCGATCCGAAGGCCATGAAGTTCATCGGCGATCCGGAAGCCGATCGCCTGCTGACGCGCGAGTACCGCGCGCCATACGTCGTTCCCGAGAAGGTGTAACCGGCCCCGCGTCCGCCGCCCGGACCACCGAGGTGACCGGAGCCAGCGGCCGGGCGCTTCCGGACTCGGGGGACTGGTGAGCGCCGAACCCCGGCGCAGGAGATCTGGCATGGGCGGCCCAAGCCTTGGCGGACTTCCTCTGGCGACCGCCGTCGAGTTGCTGGGTCCCGGGCATCATCTCGGCCTGTTCGCCGACTCCGATCAGGAGCTGGCCTCGGTATTGGCTGTCTTCGTCCGGAGCGGCCTCCAGCGCCGGCAGCGCTGTCTCTACGTTGCCAGCGAAAAAAGGCTGCCGGCGCTGCGCCGCACCCTCTCTCCCCAGGAGCTGGATCTGGAAGGCGCTGTGGCCTCCGGGATGCTCCGCGTCGCCGCGCGCCCGAAGGATCCCCAGCGGCTGGTCCGCCTTGTGCAAGAGGCTGTTCAGGCGGCGAACCAGCAACACGGCGGTCTTCGCGTGGCGGTCGAAATGCGCGACGGAGAAGCCGAGCCTGACGGCGTGATCGCGCGCGAAGAGGCGCTGGCGCGGGCGCTGGCGGATGCCCCCTGCTTGCTGTTGTGCCTGTATGACCGCCGGCGGTTCCCGCCCCGGTCGCTGGTCAGCGCGCTCTACTGCCATCCCCTGGTGATCCACGGCGGCATGGTGTGCCAGAACTTTCACTACCGCCCTGCTGAACAGCTTCGGCGTCCGGAGCGCGAACTGGAGTGGGTCCTAGAAAACATTTGTGAGCGGGAACGTTTTATCCGGGCCGTTCAGGCCGAGGCCACCCCGGCTCCCGAACACCAGGTGGGGAGCCTTCTCCCCGGCGGCTGCCAGAATTGCCTGCGCCAGCTCGCCGCGCTGGAGGAGATGCGCCGCCAGAAGCGCGAGCTGGAGGCCGTTGGTCAACTCGCCGGGCAGCTTGCCGCGGAGTTCAATAACTACCTGACCGTCATCATGGGCTACGCTCAGATGCTGGCTGCCGCCCCTCAGACATCCGGAGCCTGCCGCGAGTATGGCCTCGAGATCCTCAAGGCGTCCCGGCGAACCGCGGCCTTTACCGAACGCATGCTGGCCTTCAGCCGGCGCCTGCGCCCTCGTCCCACGCGGCTGGATTTGAACGCCACGCTGGAGGGGATGCTCCCCACGCTGCGCGAGACAGCCGGCCCTCACATCCCCGTCCATTTTGTGCCCGCCCCGAACCTCTGGCCGGTGAGCGCCGACGCGCATCTGTTGGAGCTGGCGCTGGCCGACATCATTGCGTTTCAACGCAGCGTGTTGTTGCCTGGTAACACGATCACGATTGAGACCCTCAATCAGGAGTTGCGCGCCGCCAGCGGCGAGCTCCCCCCGGGCCGTTATGTCACCGTGCGCCTCAGCGACGACGGCCCGGGGCTGGACGAGACTACCTGGAGCCGCGCCCTCCAGCCGGTCTTCACCTTCACCGAGAACGGCGCGATCCCGGGGCTGTGGAGCGCCGACAACATTCTCAGGGAGCACCGAGGCGCCATCACGCTGGAGCATACGCCGGCGCAAGGCGCGCGAATTCTGGTGCACCTGCCCGCGCCGGCCGCCGACCGGCAAGGCAGCTCCGCGGACTCGGTAGAATAAACCCTTATGGCGCGCGAATACGACCTTACCCCTCGGCGTGTGGCGAGGATCGAGACGCCTTTCCGGCGCATCGTAACTGATTTCCCGGTCCCTGAATCTGTTCCGATTCTCCGGCGATTGGCGGAGACCGAGCCTCTCGCCATGCGAGGTCAGCCACCGGTGGTCTGGGATCACGCCGAGGGGTTCCAGGTCTACGATGCCTGGGGTAACTGCTGGGTGGATTGGTCCAGCGGCGTGTTGATCGCCAACGCGGGTCACGGGCGTCAGGAAATCATCGAGGCCGTCACCGCACAGGCCCGCTCGCGCCTGTTGACCAACTATTGCTTCCCCAGTGAAATTCGAGCGCAGCTCGTCGAACGCCTGGCGTCCCTGCTGCCGGAACCGCTGAAAAAAGTCTTCCTGTTGACGACGGGCTCGGAGACCATCGAATGCGCCATCAAGCTGGCGCGCGCGTGGGGCGTCAAGCAAGGCGGCCGGAGCAAACACGTCATCGTCTCCTTCGAGAAAGCCTTCCACGGGCGTACGCTCGGCGCGCAGCAGGCCGGCGGCATCCCGGCGCTCAAGGAATGGATCATCAATCTTGACCCCGGGTTCGTGCAGGTTCCCTTCCCGGACGGCTTCTGGACGGAAGACACTTCCTGGGAGGGTTTCGAGCGCGCATTGTTCGAGCGGGGCGTCGAACCTCAGAACGTCGCCGCCGTGCTGCTGGAAACCTACCAGGGAGGCACCGCGGCCTTTGCGCCTGTCGAGTACATGCAAGCCTTGCGCCAGTGGTGCACCGGACACAAGGCGCTGCTGATCTGCGACGAGGTGCAGGCCGGTTTCGGGCGAACGGGCACGCTGTGGGGATTCGAGCACTACGGCGTGGTTCCGGATCTGGCTTGCTTCGGCAAGGGCATCTCCAGTTCGCTGCCCATTTCCGCGGTCGTCGGGCGGCCGGACGTGATGGACCAGTTCGCGCCGGGCACGATGACCTCCACACACACCGGCAATCCGGTCTGCTGTGCGGCTGCGCTGGCTTCCATCGAAGCCGTCCTCAAGGACGACCTACCCGGCAACGCGCGCCGCGTGGGTGAATTGCTGCACCAGAAGCTGCGTGCACTGACCGCCCAATTTCCCCAGATCGGCGCGGTGTTAGGCAAGGGCCTGGTGGCGGGCGTCATTTGCGTGCGTCCGGGTACGCGCGAGCCCGACGGCGAGCTGGCCTGGGAGGCGGTGCGCCGCTCGGTGGAAAAAGGCGTGCTCATGTTCAGTCCTGTGGGCTACCAGGGATCCACCATTAAGGTGGCGCCGCCGCTGGTGTTGACCGAAGCCGCTGTGGAGGACAGCGTAGCCGGCTTCGCGGAGGCCTTTGCCGAAGCTCTGGCTGCCCAGGAGACGATGGTGCGATGAAAGCCCCGCAAGTCCTGATCGTGGGCGGCGGCATGATCACCCACGATCAATTGCTTCCCTCGATCTGGCACATGCAGCGGCAGGGCCTGCTGGGAGATATCTCCGTCTGCGCGCTCACCGCCCGGCCGCTCAAGGAGCTGATGGAATCCGAGAGCCTGCGCCGTGCTTTCCCGGGGCAAACTTTTCAGGCCTGGCCGGATCCTACCGGGGATCTGGATCGGCCGCATCCGGATCTGTATCGCGAGCTCATCGGTCGGCTCCCTCCGCGCAACATCGTGGTCGTGGCAGTTCCGGATCAGCTCCACTTCCCGGTCATCATGGCGGCCCTCCAGGCGAATCAACACGTGCTCACCGTGAAGCCGTTGGTCCTGACGGCGCGCGAGGCCGAACAGATCGAACGCGAGGCCGCCGAGCGCGGGCTGCTGGTGGGCATCGAGTATCATAAGCGCTTCGACGACCGCTCGTTGATGGCGCGCCGGCGCTATCGGGAGGGCCTGTTCGGCGAGTTTCGCCTGGGAACCGCCTGGCTGCTGGAAAAGTGGTACTACCGCCACTCGAACTTTCAGAACTGGTGCACCACGGAGAACTCCGACGCCTTCACCTACATCGGCTGCCATTACGTGGACCTGGTGCACTTCATCACCGGCCTGCTGCCGGTGGCGGTCAGCGTTTACGGTATCCGCGATCGCTACCCGAACGGTAACGAGGGGTTCCTCTGGACCGATGCTCGCGTGATCTGGTCCAACGGCGCTTGCCTGAATGTTCAGAACGCCCTGGGTTTCCCCGACGAAGGGCCGGGAACCAACACGCAGGGCCTCACGCTTTACTGCGCCGGCGCCGACAATGGAGCCCTGATCGCTCACGACGACCAATATCGCGGCCTGCGTTACTGCTACACCCGGCGTCCCGGGGGACCCGGAGCCACGATCTACGCCGAACCCAGCCCGGACTATTTCCAGTACGTGGACCTCGGCGGACCCGGCTTGGTCCCGGTCGGCTACGGCTACCGCTCCGTGGAATACATCCTGCGCTCGGCGCTGCGACTGGAAGAGCAGACCGCGGGACTGCCGGAACAGGAGGCTCTTCGCAGGCGCAGGCAACTGCTGCGCGAAATGGACGAAGCGGGAATCATGGCCACCCCAGCCAACAGCCGCTTCAACGAACTGGTCCTGGAGGCCGGTCGGCTCTCCATTCTCAACGGCGGGCGTGAGGCTCGCATTGACTACGGCCCGCCGCCGCGCGTTTACCTCACATCGTGAGGCTCGTGCTTCGTCTTCCCGGCACTGCTCGCGGCGGACGGCGGCGGCCCCGACTTTGAGCCGCCACATCCAGGCAGCGCCTGAACAGCAGCGACAGAACGATGCAGGCGATCCGCGCTTGTCGGAACGGCGAGGCAATAGAACCCATCGGTTCAGGCTACCGACGTCCTGGCTGCGGTTCGGCTTGCCGAGTAACACCTTACGGACTTTCAAACGTCTTATCTGCTTGCACGCTCCGCGCGGAGGGAGGCCTCCGGCGGGCTATGCCAGGGTTAAGGTATCCTGTCAACCTGGCCAGGAGTACAATCTCCAAACACGGCGAGTCGTTTTCAGGGAGGCACTTTGCATCCGAGATCCATACTGAGTTGCGTTCTGGCAGGCCTCTTGTGCTGGCCTGCACCTGCCCAGCAGCCCACCGGTCCGCGCCCGCAGCTCGCTCAGCCGGCGCCCGGCCAACAGCTCGAGCCGGTCAAGCCTCAGCCTGGCATGCCTGCGGCAGTTCAACAGCCGCAAGCCCAGCCGGCCCAGGTTGAGCCGCCCGGAGTCTTGAAGATCGTGGTCATCGAGGGCGAGGGCGCCATCAACGACATCCGGCGACGATCAGCCACTGCCCCGGTCGTCGAGGTCCGCGACGAGAAGGACAAGCCTGTGGAAGGCGCGGAAGTCGTCTTCCAACTGCCGCCCGCCGGACCGGGCGGCGTTTTCCATGGCTGGATGCGCACCCAGACCGTGCGAACCGACGCCAGGGGCCGCGCCGTCGCCAGCGGCTACGCTCCCAACGACCAGGCCGGACGGTTCAACATCAAAGTCACGGCCACGCTGGGCAACAAAACCGGCAGCGTCGTGATCGGTCAAAGCAACGCGTATCGCGGGGGATCCGCGCCGGGCATGTCGGGCGGACGCAGCGGCTGGTGGAAGATCGCATTAGGCGTGGGCGTCACCGGGGCCGTCATCGGCGCGATTGCCGCCACACGCAACGGCGGTACGGGTACGCCCGCGGTCACCAATCCCATTGTCATAACCCCAGGACCGATTACCGTGGGGAGTCCGCGTTAGTTGGAGGCTTCATGAAGACGAGGATTGCGTTCCTTCTCTGGCTGGTACTGGCGGTATCGGCGGCAGCTCAGCCCCTGTTGCTCGAAGGCCCGCTGACGGGCTACCTTTTCGATGCCCGCACCGGTTCGATCCGTCCCATCGTGGGATTGCCGGGCGCGGCCTACGTGGGCGATGCTCTGGCCGGAGGGCTGGAGTGGGCGGACATCGCGCCGGCAGGCGGAGTCGCACTGGCTCGGAAAGACGGCGTGCTCTACGCGGTACGTGGTTTGGGTCGCCCGGATCCGGTTTGGAATCCGATCGAGAACGCTTCCATCACACCGGACCGAGCTGCCTGGTCTCCGGACGCCGCGATGGCGCTGATTTACTGTTCGACTTCCGGGCAGGCCCAGTTGGTCCGCAACCTGCTCACGGCTCCGGCCGCCGGCAAGACGTGGGCCCTAGGCCCCGGAGCCGGCGTGCTGGCGTTAGATTCCGAGGCGCGGATCGTTGCGGGCTTTGACGACGGCTTGTATCTGCTCAACGCCGAAGCCGCGTCTTCGCTGCTAGCGCCGCTGGCGCGCCCGAGGGCCGTCCTGATTGCGGGCAGCAGACTGCTGGCGGCAGGACAAGGCGGAGAGATCCTCGAGATCGAAGATTACGCCGGTCATCCGAAAGCCATGGCGCTCGGAGAAATCCCCGAGCCTGTGGGATTGGCGCTTGCGAGCGATGGCCGCACTCTCTATGTCGCGAGCCGTTCCGAGCGCGCGATCCTGATTTACGATCTGGCCAGCCGAACCCCGATGGCGCGCCTGGCGCTCGATGCCGAACCCATGACCCTATCGCCGCTCGCAGCCGCTTCGGCTTTCCTGGTGCGGCAGCCCGTCGAGGATTCCGAACCCTTACTGGTGCTGAAAGTCGCGCCGGAGCCCGGCATCTGGTTCGTGCCCGTGGGAAAGGGAGAGTAAGGAATGCAGCGAAGGCTTTTGCTTCCGGTTCTGAGCGTTTTGATTCTGGTTTCGGCGGTCCGGGCCCAAACTTCGCCGCCCTTCAACTTGCAGGTCCGCCAGGGGCCGAACCTGTTCACGATTGCTGACGGCGGTATGATTACGTTGCCCGCGGAGGCCATCGGCGTGCTGAGCACGGCCACGGTGACCCTCACCTACCGCGGCACAGCCACCTCGGTGAGCATCAACACGGTAGAGCTGACGGGACACGCTGACTTTTCCGTGGCGGGCTTGCCCGAGCTGCCGATTTCGCTGGGCCCCAATCAAAGCGTCACGATTTACGTGCGGTATCTGCCCACCAGCAGCGCGAAGGTGGCCGGGCGCGTCGCGGTGAATTACACCGAAGGCCGCACGACCGCCTGGGTCAGCTTCAATTTGACGGGCGTGGCGCCGGAGTTCGCTTTCAGCTACGTTCCGCCGGGCGGCAACGCGACGCCGCTAGCTCCGGGCGGCACGGTTTTGTTCCCCGCCACGACCCTGAACACGACCGCCTCGGCGTCCTTCATCATCACCAACCGCGGCAGCGGCTCGGGAACAGTGAACAACATTGCCGCGAGCGGGGCCGCCTTCCAGCTTGCAGGCTTGCCCTTGCCGCCGGTAACCATCGAAGCGGGCAAGGAGCTGCGCTTCACGATTCAGTTCACGGCCAGGCAACTGGATCCCGTGCAGGGGACGCTTCGGATCGAGCTGGTGGATCGCCAACCCGTGTTTCGACTGGAGGGTTCCGGTTCCGGACCCCTGTACGCTTATGAGATCATCCTGCCCACAGGGGCCACAGCCCTGAGCCCCAATCAGCTCATCAGCATGCCCGACGCGCTGGTGGGCGAGAAGACGAGCCTTACCGTCCGGGTGCAGAACCGCGGCAACGCGGACGGCACGATTACGGCGATCAGCGTGCAGGGAACCGGGTTCGCACTCTCGGATCTGCCCTTCCTGCCGCTGACGCTGGCGCCGGGCGCATCCGCCGCCTTTGTGATCAGCTTCAGCCCCACGCAACCGGGACGCACGTCGGGGCGGTTGCGCATCGGCGCCGACAGCTTCGAGATCGCGGGCGTGGGGTTGGGTCCCACGCTGGCCTACTCCTACACCATCGGCACGGCTACCACCAGCATTCAGCCCAACGGGACGGTGGTCTTCACGCCGGTGGCGGTCGGCCGCAGCAGCAGCGCGACGTTCACGATCAGCAACACCGGCACCGCGCCGGCGGTCATCAACAGCATCACGCTGGGCGCGGCGAACATTCCCTTCACGCTGTCGGATCTTCCGCCTCTGCCGCTGACCCTGGCGGCGGGGGCCAGCGCCGGATTCACCGTGCGATTTGCGCCCGTCGCAGTCGGCGCGGCCAGCGCCACGCTGAAGGTTGACACGCAGAGCTTCACCCTGTCGGGCGCCGGCGAGCCGCCCGATCCGCTGCCCTCCTACCAATTCGTGGCGCCCAGCGGGCCGCAGCAGCCCATGCAGCAACTGGGGGTAGGGCTGGCCCTGGAGGCGCCCTACCCGTTAGCGATCACTGGAACGCTAACTTTGAGCTTCAACTCCGAGGTCTTCAGCGACGACCCGGCGGTTCAGTTCGCCACCGGCGGACGCAAGGTGAGCTTCACCATCCCGGCCAACAGCACGCGCGCGGTGTTCCCGCAGAACGCTCCCGAGATCAAGATCCAGACCGGCACCGTCGCCGGAACCATCACCCTGACCCCCTCGTTCGCCACCGAGAGCGGCATCAACCTGACGCCCTCGAATCCGCCGGTTCTGGCATTGACCGTGCCGCAGGGCGCTCCGCGCCTGTTGAGCGTCGCTCTCTCTTCGAAAACCAGCAGCGCCATTACCCTGCTGGTCAGCGGCTACGCCACGAATCGCTCCGTCACCCAGATGGACTTCCAGTTCACGGCCGTGTCGGGCGAGAACCTGGGCACGACCAGGTTGACGCTCAACGCCGAGCCCAGCTTCCTGGCCTGGTATCAGAGCACCGCCTCACAACAGTACGGGAGCTTGTTCACCGCCACGGTGCCGTTCACCTTGCAGGGCGATGTGAAAAACGTCTCCAATGTTGCGGACGCCATTCAGTCTATCTCGGTGACTCTGAGCAATCGCCTGGGCTCCTCTTCCACCCTGACTGTCAGCCTGCGTTAGCCGAAACGGCGGGGCCGTCGAGGCCCCGCCCGACGGCTTCGGCGAGAAGCCGCGTGCTACGATCGAATTTGATGGTCCCGCCCCGGCCGCGTCCTCCCGCCCTGACGCGCCGAAGCCTCATGGTGGGGCTTGTAGGCATCTTGGGAACGCTCAGCGCCCAGCGGCGCCGCAGCCTTCCCTCCGAGCGCTTCCGCTACCTGGACCCGGCTACCGAGTTTGTCGTCGAACGGCTGACCGACCCCGCGCATGCCAGTTTCTTGCCATCCCCGCTCGCGCGCGCCGTCGCCCGCCGCGGCGGTTTCCTTCTGTACAGCTCCGACCGCAGCGGCGCATTCCAGGTCTACCGCATGGACGAGCGCACCGGGGAGTCCGAGCAACTGACGGAAGCCGCAGCCCTGGATCCCGCGTCGCTGATGCTGCTTCCCGACGAGCGCAGCTTTTGCTACCTGGACGGCCCTTTTCTCTATCGCGTTTCGCTGAGCAATCTTAAGGCGCGCGCCATTTACCGGATGCCGGAAGGTTTCAAGCTCCAGGGCTTCCCCGCTCTTTCTCGCGATGGCCGTGACGTGGTTCTCGTGGAGTCTCAGCCCGGCCGCTCGGCCCTGCGCCTGGTGCGCACAGGCAGCGGCAGCGCCGTAACCTTGCTCGAGCGATCGGGCCTGATGGAAGACCCGGTGCCACGCCCGCGGCGCGACGAGATCCTGTATCGTTATGACGGCGGCCTGTGGTGCACCGGACGCCGGGGTCGGCCCAACTTTCAACTGGCGACCCCGCCCGGCTTCGTTCGAGCGGCTTTCTGGTCGCCCGACGGCGAAGCCATCATCTACTTGCATCAGCCCGCAGAGCCAGGAAAGCTCACCGCCATTCGAGAGTACGCCCTGGAGACTCACGCCGATCGTTTGCTGGCGCAAACCAGCCAGTTCGCGTCTTTCAGCTACAATGGGGACGCGTCGGTCTTCGTCGGAGCCAGCGCCAACGTGGCTTCCCCCCACATTTTGCTGCTGTTGCGCAGCACACGCCGCGAGTTCACTCTGTGCGAGCATGGCGCACGCAACGCGGCCGGCGTCCATCCCAGGTTCTCGCCGGACAGCCGCCGCGTCTACTTCCAGAGCGATCGCGACGGCAGGCCGTCCATCTACCAGATCACAGTCGAGCGCCTGGTCGAACCAACCGAGTCGTGAGGGCGCACGATCCGCCCCTGCATCGAGCCGGCAGGTCCGCCGTCCCAAAAGGCCGGATCAGCGCCCCTCGATCTACGTTCGCTTTGAGGACGGAAGATACGTGCCAGGCGCCCTCAGGCCACAACTCCGGGGCCGACTAACTGGGACGGTCTCCCTGATGCTCGCGCAGGAACTCTTCGTCAATCGGCCGCCGACCGGCGTAGCCTTCCTCGGCGCCATGCCAGAATCCGATGCCGGGCTCGCCCAGCCGCCAACACAGCATGACCTCGCGGCCGCGAAATCGGGTGGGAAAGTCAAGCAGGCCGATATCCAGATCTTTGACCAGGCAACCGTGGCTCTCGATACTGGCCAGGATTTCTTGCAAGCGGGACGCCAATGCGTCACGCCGACCCCGCTGGGCCAGCAGCTTGGCGCGATCCACCACCGCCCCGCCCAACATCATGATGCGATTCGAGGATTCGCGCCATTCGGTCTCGGCCCGACCGTAGTGTTGCTTCAAGGCCACGGCCTCGCGCAGCAGCCCTTCCAGCTCGGCCAGCAAACGCTCCGCTTCCTCGATTCGAAAATAACGCGCCATCGGCGCCCCCAACCGTACTCAGGCCGAAAAACGGCGCTTCACGTAATCTTCGAGAAGATCCAGGAACTGCGCGGTGATGTCGCGACCTTCCAGCGTCGCGACGTGGCGGCCGTCGGCAAATACCGGCGCCCTGGGCTCCTCCTGGTTGCCGGGCAAAGAGATGCCGATATCGGCATGCCGCGACTCGCCGGGCCCGTTGACCACGCAGCCCATGACCGCGATTTTCAGCGTTTCGACCCCGGGGTGCTGCTCGCGCCACACAGGCATGCGGCGGCGCACGTAGCTTTCCACCTCGCCGGCCATTTGCTGGAACAGCGTGCTGGAGGTACGCCCGCATCCGGGGCAGGCCGCCACCTGCGGCGCGAAGGCGCGCAACTCCAGGGCCTGGAGGATCTGCCGGCAGACCTCGACCTCCTCGGTTCGATCCCCGCCCGGCGGCGGCGTCAGCGAGGCGCGGATCGTGTCCCCGATGCCTTCCTGCAACAAGACCGCCAGCGCGGCGGTAGTGGCGATGACGGCTTTCGATCCCAGGCCGGCCTCCGTCAATCCCAGATGCAGGGGATAATCGCAGCGCCGGGCCAGATCGCGGTAGACGGCGATGAGGTCCTGAGGAGCGCTAACTTTAGCGCTCAAGATGAGCCGATCGTGAGGCAACCCGTAACGCTCCGCAGCCTCCGCCGACTCCAGCGCGCTGGCCACCATGGCTTCCCGCATGACTTCGCGCGCCTCGCGCGGCTGCGGGCGACGCGCGTTGGCGTCCATCAGGCGCGCCAGCACCGTCTGATCCAGCGAGCCCCAGTTCACGCCGATGCGCACCGCTTTGCGGTTCTCGATGGCCGTCTCGACCATGATGCGGAAGTTCTCGTCGTGGCGGCGGCCGATGTTCACATTGCCGGGATTGATGCGGTACTTGGCCAGCACGCGGGCGCACTCCGGATAGCGCCGCAGCAGAAGGTGGCCGTTGTAGTGAAAATCACCCACCAGAGGCACGCGGATCCCCAGCTTTTCCAGCCCCTCGGCGATGCGGGGCACGGCGCGGGCCGCCTCGTCAGTGTTGACCGTCACGCGCACCAGCTCGGATCCCGCGCGCGCCAGAGCCGCCGCCTGCTCCACGGTGGCCTGCACGTCGGCCGTGTCCGTGTTGGTCATGGATTGCACGACGATCGGATGCGGCCAGCCGATCTTCACCCCTCCGACATCCACCACCGCCGTGCGGCGGCGCCCCATCTGTGCCATATCCAACCATTGTAACCGCCGCCGCGCCGATGACTCACGCGGATTGCGCTCCCGATGGCCTGCGGCCACGTAGCGCCATGCAGGGGGTGTAGCATGGGAGGGACGACTGCGCGTCATAATGGAGAGAAGGCTTGGGCGTGACCATGCCGCCCGCAGGGCCGACGCCGCACTGATGCCCACGGAACCACTTGTCCGGACTCTCGCCCGAGCGCGGGCCAGATGGCTAGCGCGCTCGATCCTGGCTCGCTCGGTCGAAACCTTGACGGCAGCCGTCGCCGGTGTGGCGCTGCTGCTAATCTTAGGGGCCGAGATTCTGGACTGGCGCTGGATCGGGGCCCTGGTGGCTGCGGCCTTCGCCGTGGGCGTCTACCGAGTCATCACCGGTCTTCCGGATCCCTATCGCATTCTCCAGGAGGTGGATCGGCGCCTCGGGCTACAGGATGCGCTCTCGACAGCTTTCTACTACCGGCAGAAAACGCCCGTCAGGCACGGCCTCCCGGAAGGCATACGCCAGGCTCAACGGCGGCAGGCCGAGCGTTTGGCGCAGGAAGCGGACGTCCGGCGCGCGATCCCCATTGCGGCGCCGCGCGCGCTTTATTTGCTCGCGGTTCTGGCGGTGTTGGCCGGAAGCCTTTTCGCCCTGCGCTACGGCGTGACGCGACGGCTCGATTTGCGGCCTCCTCTGGCAGCGATCCTATTCCCCGGGCCGGAGAGCCAACCCACCAGGCAGGCCAAAGCACAGCGCCGGGCCGGGATCAACGAGAAGCTCAAGCGCTGGCTCGAACAAGCCGGAATCCCTCTCAAAGACACACCCATCGAGAGCGACGGTGCGGCCCCGCCGCAGCATACGGCAACCGCGGCTGAGACGACCGAGTTCACGGCCGCGGCGCGGCGGCCCGACTTCCCCAAGCCCGTTCCGCTGACGGCCGGTGAAGAGCTCGGCGATGATGGCGCTGGGGATCCCTCCGAGCAAGTGGGCGAAGCGGCAGGGGAGAGTTCCGAAACGGGGGGCCCGGGCCGCGACTCGTCCGCCCGATCCAATTCCCCGTGGCCTCCCGAAAACAGCAACTTGCTCGAGCAGTTCCGCGAGGCGCTGGCGAACCTGCTGGAGCGGCTGAAATCGCGCCCGTCCTCCGGGCAGTCCGATCTCACGGCCAAACTGGGTAACGATGGCGCTGAATCCGCGAACTCCCGCCGCTCCCAGTCGGAGAAGAGCGCGCCTGGTCCCGGCCGCCAGTCCGAGGGCGACGCGGTTACAGAAGGGGATGGGCGGGAGCCAAGCGACGGGGCTGAGGAAGCCCGGAGCGCGGCGGGCAAACCTGGAGGGCGTGACCCCGACCTACAGCCCGCCCGCGAGGGACGCAGCGGCATCGGCAAAGAAGACGGCCGCAAGGACACGCGGGAGGCCGAGCAACTGGCGGCCATGGGCAAGCTCACCGAACTGTTCGGCCGTCGGCAAGCCACCTTGACAGGCGAGGTGACGGTCGAGGTGACTTCCGGCACGCAGAAGTTGCGAACGCCCTACAGCGAGCAGCAGGCGCGGCATGCGGAGGCGGGAGGCGAAATCCACCGCGACGAGGTCCCCCTGCTGTTCCAGCATTACGTGCAGCGCTACTTCGAAGAGGTCCGCAAGAGCTTGCCGCCCGCTCCCCGGCCGGGATCAGCCGCTACGGGCAACGGCGAGCCATAAGCCGCAGGCCGCCCCGCTGTCCCGGGTGCATGCGGCATGCCCCCGGGGAATCGCAACGGCTCGGCACGTCAGCCTCAGCCCTCCACCGGGAATTGCAGCTCCAGGCCGGCCTCCGCCGCCTGTTGGCGGAAGGCCTCCAATAAACGGCGGTAGGTCGTCGGCAGGTCTTCGGGCAGGACGCGAGTTTCGCCGATGGTGGTGAGGAAATTGACGTCGGCGGGCCAGCGCGGGAGCACATGCAGGTGGAGATGGCCTGCCACCCCGGCCCCGGCGCACTCGCCGATGTTCATGCCGAGGTTGAAGCCGCGAGGCCTGTAAACCGCCCGCAGGCTGCATTCGGCCAGCCGCGCCAGTCGGATCATCTCCTCGAGGATCTGCGGGTCGGCTTCCTCCAGCGTGGCCACGTGCTGATAGGGGGCGATCATCAGGTGTCCGGTGGTGTAGGGGTAGAGGTTCAGCAGGGCGAAATTGCGCCGGGCGCGAAAGAGGACGAAGTTCTCCGCGTCCTTTTTATCGCTAACTTTAGCGCAAAAGATACACTCCTGCGGCGCCTCCTGGCTCACATAACGGTAGCGCCAGGGACTCCAGAGATGGTCCATACCCCCTCTCGGTCGCCGGTCCGATGTGTGCGCTCGCGATCGAGGCGCCGGACCTCAAAGCGAGGGCGGGGCCTCCTCGGCCTCGGGCTGCGCCGCTTGTCCGGCCCCGTTGACCAGATCCTTGAGCTCTTTGCTGGGCTTGAAGAAGGGAATCCGCTTGGGCGGGACCTCCACTCGCGCGCCGGTTTTGGGGTTCCGTCCGATGCGCGCTTGCCGCTGCCGCGTGCGGAAGCTCCCGAAGCCGCGGATCTCAATCTTATCGCCGCTGCGCAAGGCCCGCACGATGCTCTGGAAGATCGTCTCCACGATCACCTCGGACTCCTTGCGACTCATCTCCACAACGCGCGAGACTTCCTCGATCAGTTCCGCTTTGGTCATAGCTATTTGGATCCTCGTTGACATTTGTGGCCGGGCCCGGGCCCTGGCGACGCCTCATCGGGTGCGCCCGTGGTGAGCTTAACGGGCCTCGCCCTGCGTCTTCAGGTTCATGACCTCCTCGATGGTCAGGGTGGCGGTGGCCGCCTGGCGTTGATACTCGATCAGCCGGTTGCGCTCCTCATCGGCGGTGAGCGCGCGAACGCTCAAGCCGATGCGCTTTTCCGCCTCACTGAGGCGGATGATTTTAAAATCATACTCCCGGCCGATCTCCAGAGCGGGCTCCCCCCGCGGGCGCTCGTTGGCGCCGGGGATCTCCGAATTGTGGCACAGCCCTTCGACGCCCTCGGCCAGCTCCACAAAAACCCCGAAGTTCGCGGCGCGACACACGCGCCCTCGCACCACATCGCCCACTTGATGCGAGCGGAAGAACAGCTCCCAGGCGTCCGGCTGAAGCTGTTTGATGCCCAGCGAGAGCCGCCGGTTCGCGGCGTCAATGTGCAGCACCACGGCCTGCACCATCTGCCCCTTTTTCAGCACCTCGGAGGGATGCTTGACGCGCTTGCTCCAGGAGAGGTCCGAGACATGCACCAGGCCGTCAATGCCTTCCTCGATTTCCACGAAAGCGCCGAAATCGGTCAGCTTGCGCACCCGGCCCTCGACGACCGAGCCTACGGCGTACCGCTCGTTGATCGTGGTCCAGGGATCCGGCTCCAGTTGCTTGATGCCGAGCGAAATGCGGTGCTCCTTGGGCTGCACTTGCAGCACCACGACCTCGACAGCGTCCCCGGGCTTGACAACCTTCGAGGGGTGTTTCATGCGGCGCGACCAGGTCATCTCCGAGATGTGGATCAGGCCCTCGACGCCGGGCTCCAGCTCCACGAAGGCTCCGTAATCGGTCACGCTCACCACGCGTCCGACCACCCGCGAATTGACCGGGTAGCGTTCCACCACCGATTCCCAGGGATCGGGCATCAGTTGGCGCAGCCCCAGCGAAACGCGCTCCTTCTCGCGATCCACCTTGAGGACCATCACCGTGATCTCGTCGCCCACGTGAACCACCTCGGAGGGATGGTGCACCCGCCCGTAAGACATGTCGCTGACGTGCAGCAGGCCGTCAATCCCTCCCAGGTCCACGAAGGCCCCGTAATCGGTGAGGTTCTTGACCACGCCCGTGACCACCGCGCCTTCTTCCAGCGCTTCCAGGATGGCGGCCTTGCGCGCGTTGTGCTCCTCTTCGATGGCCAGTTTGCGCGAGACCACCACGTTGCCGCGCCGCCGGTTCAATTTGACGACCTTCACCGCGATGTGCTGGCCGATGAGCTGCTCGGGATGGGGCACGGGCCGCACGTCAATCTGCGAGGCCGGCATGAAGGCCTTGACTCCCACATCCACCATCAGCCCGCCCTTGGTGCGTCCCAACACCAGCGCTGAAACCAACAACTGCTCGCGGTAGGCCCGCTCCAGGTTTTCCCAGGCGCGGACACGCACCGCCTTCTCGTGCGAGAGCAGGATGTAGCCGTCCTGCTCCACACCGCCCCGGTCCACCATCACATCCACCAGGTCGCCCGGTTTGACCGTGATCTGGCCGTCAGGCTGCGTGAATTGCTCGATGGGGACCAGACCCTCGCACTTGTAGCCGAAATCTACGATGACTTCCTTGTCGGTGACCTTCAGCACACGCCCTTCGAAGATCTCGCCCTGCGCCGGGGGCGCAAAATGCCCGTAGTCCTCCAACAGGTGCTCGTAATCTTCCTCGCCCCCGACGGGCGGCTGCGGCCTCGGGCGCGCTTCATTCTGCTCGCTGGCCATCGACAAATCTCCCACGCCAAGTGCCTGCGGCTCGCCAGGGGGTTCCCCCGGTGCGCCACTGAGCGACTCCCATGGCCACGGGCTGGTGAGGAGTTCGCATCTGGCGCTCGGAGGCTAACCCGCTCGACCCAATGTGGTCATCGCCGACAAGCCGTTGACGGATCAATGCTTTCCAAATCTTAGCCAAGCGGAAAGCCATTGTCAACCGCGTCCCGGCCCTGCGAGAGCTTTCAAGGCTTTAGAGCGCAACCGCTGCCGGCTCATGGATGCCGGAGAGACGTTCAAGGAAGGCTCTCAGCGCAAGGCCGCCGACGAGTCGGTGACGCCTGAGCTCTTTCTCGGCTGCGTCCTCTTTGCGTGCGGTCGCGCTCCCGGGAACGAGTCCGCTGGGAGTCGTGCGTGCTACTCGATGGTCACGGTTACCGCGTTGGACTTGAAACGCCCCGCGGCCACTACGACCGAAACTTCGCCCTTGCCCGCCAGCGTGCGAGGCAGAGGTCCGATGTTCACCTGATCCAGGCCCTCGTACTCGCTCTGCGCGCCGAAGAAGGTGACGGGAACGCTGGTTCCGCCCACCTCCGCCGTCACACTGGCGGCCGGCTGAGCATATCGCAGACCGGTTCCATACAGCACCAGGTAAACCCGATCGGACTCACCGCCCAAGCTGATGGGCGCGGGCACGATCTTGCCCGCCGCTGCGTCGTACCGGTAGGCGGGCTGCCAGGTCTGACCGCCCTGCGCGTCCACCCGCACGACGGCGATCAAGCCCACACCCTTTCCCGTAGCGTCGGCAGAGAACAACCCAGGCGCCACCGGATCCACGAGGATGTCCGCGCTCAGGGTGGTCCCGTCCTGCTTGCGAATGGAAACCCGCGCCTTGCCGGAGGCCGTGCCGGCGGGCAGTCGGAAGTTCAACTGGTTGGGCGAAACAAAATACAGCGGGGCGTTGCGCGCCGCGCCGCCGCTGTCGGTTACCGTCAGGGTGACGCCGCCCAGGTTCGTGGGCAGCGGAGTCGCGGTGGCCGACACGGCGGAGGCGGCCAGCCCTTGGGCGAACACGCTGGCGATGGAATCCGGGGCCAACGGTCCGATTTCGTAGCTCGCCCCGTTCAGAATCCAGTTGGCGATGGGAGAGGCGTTGGGGGCGCCGGGCGTGCCCGGCACGAAGAGACTCCAGGCAGCCGCGCCGTCACTGGTGCGACCCATGGCCGCGTCGGTCCGCTGGGGGCCGAAGGTGATGGAGTCAATCAGCGTCTTGCCGTCGGGATCATAAATGCTGATGGATTCGCCATCGGCGCTCAGCGACCAGCTTGTATGAAGCCGCCCTTGATCGGTCTCCACATCGGCGATGAAAACCAGATATCCTCTGGCCGGGATCACCACGCCATCGGGAACCTTCCACTTGGTCGGATTCTTCAAGCTATCGGAAATGTACATGCCGCTCATGTCCACAGGTTCAGATCCCGGGTTATAGACCTCGAACCAATCTTCATAAGCGCCGGGTTCGTCCGGATCGGGGAAAGCGTGGTCGTTATCGGCCATGAACTCATTGATGAGCAACCGTCCGGTCCCCGCCGATGGCCTGGGGGCCGGGTTGGTGGCCGTCGTAATCATGGAGTTCGCGGCGCCCGAGGTGGGCGACCCGGTGATGTTCCACTCACTGCCGTAGTAACCTACGCGGGCGTAGGCTTGTCCGGATTCCAGGGCCGGGTAAGTGACGGAATCAATAGGAGACTGCAAGCCCACAGCCGCGACGTATAAATACAGCTTTCCCCCGGCAGCCGAAAGGCGGAAGCTGGCGTGAGTTTCTCCCTGCGCCGGCTGACCGTCTAACCACAGGATTAGGAAGTCGCCGTCGGCAAGCCTTCGCGTCGGCAGAGCCCATTTGGTGGGATTGGCGGGATCATCCGTGAGGTAGAAACCCGAAGTGGTGACCGGCCCCGGGCCGAGATTGTGCAGTTCGATCCACGGGTCGGCTTCGCCGGCTTCGTCCCGCAGGGTCCCGTTGTTCACCGCCACAATCTCGTTCAACCGCACGTCCGAGGGTTCCGCCAGCCCATCCAGCAGCGGCCGCAGGTAGGCGCGGCGCTCCCGCACGAACTGCGTCAGCCCGTAAATCGTCAGTCCGCTGATGTTGAGCTGGCTGTGCAGCGCGGTCTCGAACTGCGCCATGGTGAACGGCTTGTTGGGGTCCGCGGTGTAATCGGCGCGGATGCGCGCCGCCAGTTCCTGAATGCGCGCCGAAAAGCTTTGCTCATCGAAGCCTTCGCGTAAATAACGCGCCAGCATCCGTAAATAGAGCCGCTTGTAAGCCGGCACGGCCCACAGCTTCTCGAGCAAGGGACGGGCGTTGCCGGCTACGCCGCCACCTCCAGGGCCGCCGATCGGAAACCCGCCCGGCCCGCCGGCCGCCGAGGGAAGCCAGAAGGGGTCCATCTGAAAAGGATTCGCCAGGCGAGGGGTTCCATCACCTGTCGTGCCGAAGGTTTCATTCGCATCCCAGTGAATGTAAACGAACCGGTTATCGCGAGAGCGCTGATAAAGATAATATTCGCCGGCCGAACCCAGGTACGATTCCAGATTGGTGAACAGGGCATTCAAGGCCATGGCGTGAAGAACAGCTTCGACGTCCATGACCGCTTCGAGCCGCGAAGGAAGCTCCGAGGTCCGCGTGTTATTGAGGATATCGAGCATCCGGATCAGCCCCGAGTAATCATTGGCCGCCTCGTTGGTCTTCAGCTCGTAAGCCCTGTAGTAAGCAGATGGGTCCGGACCCAGGTAGGCCATGGTTGCGGACACGTTTTCACCGGCTTCGAATAAGTTGCCGTCCTCGTCGGCGCCAAAGCACCGGCGCATCATGGTCTTGTCGGGCTGTTCGACCGCCAGGTAGAGCCCGTAGTAAACGTCGTTCACATAGAGCCGCACATGGACGGCACGCATGGCCGCAATGTACCTGCCCGCGAACTCCAGGAACAGTTTTTCGCGCAGGAAGTCGGGCTGGATGTCGCCGTTGTGCAGATTCAGCTTCTTCAGACCGAGGAAGGTGGCGTTCTCGTCGTATTCGTTGAAGTCCAGCTTGAAGGACTTCTTCACGCCGTTGCGTTGAAACGAAGCGTGACCTTCGAACCGCGCGCCGATCCTGGGGAGGATGATGTCCCCGTATTGGAAGCGTGCCGGGAAGTAGGGATCGTCCGGATCGCCGGCGTGCGCCCGGTACAGGGTGTTGTACCAATTGGGGTCGTCGAAGTACAGCCGGATTTCCCGCACGGCGGAATCGTCGAAGAAAGATGCGGCCTGGTCAGCCGCGCCGAGTGTTCCGGACAGCACGCAAAAAAACGACAGCCGATTTCAGAAGTCGTGCCATTTTGCCCTCTGATGTGTTTAAGCGCTTGCCGGGCTCGCAGGTCGCGCGTCGAGGGCCCCCTGTTGCGGCGCGTGCCGCGAGGATTTTACACGGGCTTAACAATTGCGTTGCGCCGGCGCTCGGGTCCGATGGGATCTCCCCCGCAGGCGCGCACCAAGCCCCGGTCGCCCAAACTTCCAGGCCCCACACTTGACAGGAACCCCGAAAAAGGACTAAAAGAAGCTAGACAACCATGGGTTGGGTTGTCGAGAACACAGGGGGTTTACCATGAACCATCGAGGCAGGAAATTTCCGGCATTAGGAGTCCTTTTGACCCTGGTGCTTGGCATGCTCGCCGTGAGCTGGTGGGCGACGCCGGCCGTGGCGCAGGTGCTTTACGGCTCCATCGTGGGCACGGTCGAGGACCCGACCGGCGCCGTGGTGCCCAAAGCCACCGTCGCCATCACCAGCAGATCTACCGGCCTCACGCGCGAAACCACCACCGATGAGGCAGGCCGTTACTCCTTGCTCAACGTCCTGCCCGGCCTCTACGACCTCAAGGTCACCGCCAGCGGCTTCCGCCCGCTGGTCCGGGAAAACGTCGAGGTCGTGATCAACGCCGTGGCGCGCGTGGACGTCAAGCTGGAGGTCGGCGCGCTCACCGAGCAGGTTACCGTGGCCGCGGCGGTGGCCATGCTCCAGACCGACAAAAGCGACGTGCGACACGAGATCGGCTCGCTGGCCGTGACCGAATTGCCGCTGCCCAACTACCGCAACTACCAGAGCTTGCTCGACCTGCTGCCGGGCACCACCCCGTCAGCCTTCCAGAATGCCATCGTGGATACGCCGGCGCGTGCCTTGACCACTCGCGTCAACGGCACCCCGCGGAACATGAACAATACGCTGACCGACGGTGCGGTCAATATCTTCGTCTGGTTGCCGCACCACACGGCTTACGTGCAACCGGTCGAGAGCATCGAGACCGTCAGCATCTCGACCAACGCCTTCGACGCCGAACAGGGCCTTTCCGGCGGAGCGGCCATCACCGTGGTGACCAAGTCGGGCACCAATGAGGTGCACGGCTCCGGCTTCTGGTTCCACAACAACCAGCGCTGGCTGGCGGCCCCTTACTTCCGTGCCGCCGGCTTCCGCAAGCCCAAGGACATCTTCAATCAGTTCGGCGGCACCATCGGCGGCCCGATCAAGAAAGACAGGCTGTTCTACTTCTTCAGCTTCGAAGGAACCTACTTCCGCCAGGGCGGATCCGGCAACTGGTCGGTTCCCCCGGCCACTTTCCGCGAAGGGAACTTCAGCACCTGGCCGGGCTGCACGGTGTGCGGGGCGGCCTTTTCGGTGGTGTACGATCCAGCCACCATGGTGGGCACGGATCCGCGCACGCGGCAGCCTTTCCCCAACAACATCATTCCGCGCAACCGGATTCACCCCATCTCTGACAGCATCCAGAAGCTGATTCCGCTGCCCAACCAATCCTCGCCCACCGATCCCACCAATCAACTGGGGGGCAACTTCGGCGCCTCCGGCACCCTGAAGTTCGATCGGCGTAACTACGACCTGAAGGTGAACTGGAATCCCTCCTCGAAGATGGTGGTCTGGGGCAAGCTGAGCCGCATGGGCGCCCCGGTGACCGGCAAGCACATCTTCGGCGAGATGGTGGGACCCAACATCGGCACCGCCGGCGACGGCGACGTCCGGGTGAACATGCCCAGCTTCGGGATCACCTACACGTTCTCGCCGACCTTCATGTTCGACGCGGTGTTCGGCTACCAGCGCCATGACCAGGACGTGGTGGGCATCGGCCAGGGCAAGAACTGGGGCCTGGACGTGTTCAAGATTCCGGGCACCAACGGGGGGCGGCAGTACGCCAACGACATGCGCTACAGCGGCGTGCCCTGCTTCAGCACGGGCTTCAGCTCTTGGGGGCTTTGTGAGACCTGGCTGCCGCTGTTCCGCCGCGAGCGCACCTACACCGGCCCGGTGAACTTCAGCAAGATCCACGGCTCGCATGAGCTGCGCTGGGGCTTCGAGCCGCGGCGTCTGGAGATGAACCACTGGCAGCCGGAGACCGCCAATCCGCGCGGCAACATCGGCTTTGGCAGCGGGCCGACGGTGGTCCCCGGTCAAACCGCCCGGGTGCTGAACAGCTACGCCACTTTCTTGCTCGGCTTGGTGACCAGCTACTCCAAGTCCATCCAGTTTTTCCTGATGCAGACGCGGGAGTGGCAGTATGCGTGGTATTTCCGGGATCGCTGGCAGGCGACGCGGCGGTTGACGCTCAACCTGGGGCTGCGCTACGAGTACTTCCCGCTCATCAACCGCGGGAACCGGGGTATCGAACGCTGGGATCCCTACACCAACATCGTGTATCTGGGCGGCCTGGGCAACGTGCCGTGGAACGCCGGGATTACCGTTAGCAAGAAACTGTTTGCGCCGCGTGTGGGCTTCGCCTATCGCATCGGCGAGGACTGGGTGGTGCGCAGCGGCTACGGGATCACTTACAACCCGCTGCCGTTCTCCCGCCCGCTTCGCGGCCTGTACCCGGCCACCCTGACAGGAAGCTGGGGCACGGGCACCGCAGGAGCGGAATTCCGCGATCCCTATGGCTGGTTCAACACCGTGGACAAGGGCATCCCGGATGTGCCCACGCCGGACGTCAGCAAGGGTACGCTCGAACTTCCGTTGAACTTCAACATGGGGCCGCGGAGTCCGTGGGGCGGCATGCTCCACCGCGGCTACATCCAATCCTGGAACTTTATCGTCGAGCGCAAGTTGCCCTTCGACACGGTCGTTTCGGCCGGCTACGTCGCCACGCGCACGATTCACCAGATGTTAGATCGCAACATCAACACCGTCGGACCCGGACTGGGCGTAGATACTCGCAATCTACCGCTGGCCAAGCTTTACGGCAGGACGAACGCCGCCAACATGTGGGACGGCATCGGCTATGGCACTTACAACTCGTTGCAAGTGACGATGAATAAGTCCTTCAGCAAGGGGCTGTTCTTCAAAGGCGCCTATACCTGGGGGCGTTACATGAACATGGCCGAGGATGACGGCTGGGCGGGCCTGGCTCTCTGGCATTGGGAGCCCATGATTTACCGCAATTACGCCCCCTCCAGCGAGGATCGCCGTCACAGCTTCACCATCGGCTGGGTCTACGAGCTGCCCTTCGGAGCCGGCAAGACTTACAACCTGAGCGGCGTCGTGGACAAGGTTCTCGGCGGCTGGAAGATCAACGGGATCTTCTACGCCTACTCCGGCACGCCCTTCACGGTGACCGGCAGCGGCTCCTCGTTGCAGTGCATCGGCTGCACGCAAACCGCCGACCAGATCGCTCCCGTGCGCAAGCTGGGAGGCAAGGGACCGAACAACCCCTACTACGATCCGATGTCCTTCCGCGACCCGCTGTTCAGCTTCGACCCGCGCAACCCGGTCTACCGTCCGGGCACCATGGGCCGCAACGTGCTCTACGGTCCCGGTTTCTGGCGGATTGACCCGGCGCTGTACAAGGAGTTCCAAATCAGCGAGCGCGTGAAGATGGAATTCCGCGCCGAAGCGCGCAACGGCACCAACACGCCGCGCTGGGGCAACCCGGCTGCCGGCTCGGGTTCCATGCGCTTGAACCCGGACGGCAGTCTCTCGGCGCTCAACAACTTCATGTGCATCACCAGCGCCAGCGCCGAACGGCAGTTCCGCATGGGCATCCGCTTCCAGTATTGAGCGCTCATCAGGCGGGGCTGTCTGGCCCGGCCTCAACCGGCAGCCGCAGCCCCGCCTCTCCCTCCCTCTGAAAGGCCGCGCCCGGCTTCAGCCGCGAATGTCCGCCCTGCGGTAAGGTTTTTCCAGATAGCGCTGCGACTCTTTCGCCGCGTCGGATTCCGGCGCCGTCGCGATGGCGTGCCTGTAGGCCTCCACGGCAAAACGCCGCTCGCCTTTTAGATCGTAGATCTGCCCCAACCGCATCCAGGCCAACACCGCCGTGTTCAAATCCAGTTCCTCCGCGTGGGCCGTGGCCCTGCGCATGTTCACCAGGGCTGCATCCAGGTCCCGATACCAGAACTGGATGTTTCCCCGCGCGAAGTAAATCTTCGCCGGCAGCACGCGTTCAAAACCCGGAGCGCCGGAAAGCCGGAGCTGCTCGAGCTTTTCCAGCACCTCGAGAGCGCGCTGTCCCTCACCCACCTCGCTGTACATCTGAGCCAGCTCGAAATACAGTAAGTAATTGCGCGGGAAGCTAGCCATCAGTTCCTTGATCAAGGAAATGGCCCGTTCAGGCTGGCGTTCGCGCCGGTAAATCGCTGACAGCAGCACCTTGGCGTCCAGTTTGTTCACGTCGCCCCGCTCAGCCACCTGCTGTAAGATCCGTATGCCTTCTTGCTTGTTACCGCGGAACCCGATCAGGAAACCGAGCGCCCGCCAGTGCCAGGGCAGGCTTCCTACCACATACTCGTGCACGCCCTGCACTAACCGCGCATCTACAAAGTTTGGATCCAGCTCGGTAACTCGATTGTGTAACTTGCGTGCGGCAGTGGCGTCGCGCAGCGCTTCGCGCCAGGCTTTGCGCACCAGAAAGTTGTAGTTGGCCCGCAGGCCGTGCGCCACTCCGAGCGTGTACAGCGCTTGCGTGTCGCGCGGGTTCTTTTTGAGCCGCGCCTGTGAGAGCTCCATCGAACGCCGGATGGCTTCTTCAAACTGCCTCTGATCCTCGGCGCTGGGATTCATTTTCGGCCGTCGCAGGAACGGATTGTTGCCGCTGACCAGCTCGGTCTCCAGCGCACCCGTGCGGAGCATTTCCCGGTACAGGATGGACTGCGCCAGGTGATTGTAGCCCCGCGGTTCCTCGGGATGACGTTCAATGTACTGGCGGAAGACGACAATGGCCTCGTCGTATTCCAGGTTGTAAAAGTGATCGAAGCCCTTCTCAACCAGCGGATCCCGCGCCACGCCTGCCGCCAGCGCCAGCGTGGCCAACAGCGCGCTCATCCCCACCACCATCATTGTAGCCGGGGCCATCCCCTAGCCGTTCTAAGGCCCAGCGTGCATGTTCCGCCACCACCGCATCCGCATCCTGCGCCAACCGCTCCAGTAACGGTCGGTGAGCTTGCCAACCGCTGTTCCCCATGGCCACCACGGCATTGCGGCGCAGGCCCCGATGTCGCGCGCGCAGCAGGGAACTGCGAGCGAACCGCCGGCGAAATTCCGGCCCGCTGATGGTCGCCAGCTCGGCCAGCCGAGGCGCGTAGTGAGTCGGCCGGAAAGCCGGATCCTCACTGAGGGGCGCCTTCCGGTTCCATGGGCAGACTTCCTGGCAAATGTCACAGCCGAAAACGTGGCGCCCCATCCCCTCCCGTAGCTCCTCCGGAATCGCTCCCCGCAGCTCGATGGTCAAATAGGAAATGCAGCGGCGTGCGTCCAGCGTCCAGGCAGGACCGCTCGCGCGAGTCGTGGGGACCAACGCCCCCGTGGGACACGCCTCGATGCAGCGCCTGCAACTGCCGCAGCGATCCGCCGCCGGCGCGTCCGGCTCCAGCTCCAACGAGACCAAGAGCTCCCCGAGAAAGAACCACGACCCGTGCGGCTGGTTGATCAGGCAGGTGTTCCGTCCGATCCAACCCAAGCCCGCACGGCGCGCCAGGGCACGTTCGAGCAACGGCTCGGCGTCCACGCAAATGCGAGCCTCGAACGGCCGGCCCGCAAGGCGACGCAGGTGCTCCAAGAGGCGCTCGAGACCCTGACGCACGAGGGCGTGGTAGTCTTCGCCCCAGGCGTAACGCGAAACCCATCCCCGCTCAGGATCCGTCACAGTGCCCGATTGCGGGGCCGCTGTGTTGTAGAGCTTGCCCACACAAATGACCGAGCGCGCCGAGGGCAGCAACGACCGCGGATCAGCCCGCAGCGCGGCGCGGTGGCCCCCCAGGTACGCCATCTCACCGCCCCTCCCCGCAGCCACCCATTCCCGATACCAGGCGATCTCTTCGAGCGGCTCAGCGCGTGCCACGCCCACCAGCTCGAAGCCGCACTCGCGAGCCAGCCGCTTGACTTCGCCGGCCTGCATGTCTTCCAGCTTCTCCGACGAGGCCCCCGGGGCGCAAACTCAAGCCAAGTCGCCTTCCCCTACGCGATCCTCGCGATGTTCCCGGAAGCGCCCTTACTCGTAGCGCAGGCAAACGATGGGATCCAGGTTCGCCGCGCGGTTCGCGGGGTAGTAGCCGAAGAAAACTCCGACCGCCGCCGAAATCAGCACCCCCATGCCCATCCAAAAATACGAGAGAGTAGCGGGCACCGAAGGCACCAGGGACCGCACGGCGAAGGCGACGCCGGTCCCCAACAGCAGCCCGATCGCTCCGCCGACCAGCGTCAGCAACATCGCCTCCAGTAGAAATTGCGCGCGGATGTCGGAACGCCGCGCCCCAACCGCTTTCCGCACGCCGATCTCCTGCGTCCTTTCGGTCACCGAGATCAGCATGATGTTCATCACCCCGATGCCGCCCACCAACAGGCCCACCGAGCTGATCACCCCGGTGAGGATGAACAGGGCGGCGGTGAGCTGATTCCAGAGATTGGTCAAAAAGTCCGGCGAGATGACCTCGAAATCGTTCTCTTCGTGGTAGGGCACGCGACGCAGCCGACGCATGGCCTCGATGACTTCGTTGCGCACTTGAGCCGGATTGGCGTCCGCGGCCACCGAGAAGGCAAGGAACACCTCGCGCACTTCCGGATAGTGCCGCCGGAAATCCGTCAGCGGTATGACGGCGAACTGATCCACGCCGGGCCCTCCGAACAACCCGGGATCCTTCTCGAAGACGCCGATGACTTCGTAGAGCTTGCCGTTCAGCCGCACCACGCGGCCCACAGGGTCCAGGTTGGGAAACAGGGCCGAGGCGATGGCATCCCCGATCACCACCACCTGGCGCGCGTGCTCCAGATCGTAGCGCGAGATGAAACGCCCGTGCGCGACATCGAACAGCGGAATCGCCTCCGCGTACTCCGGCTCCACGCCCCGCAGGATGACCTGCTCGACGCGCTCGCCGCCATAGCGGATTTCGTTAGGCTCCGGACGCCGTCCACCGAAGCCGGCCCCCGGACTGGGGCGCTGAGCGAAGGCTGTCGCGAAGGCCAGCGAGGGGACGGCCTCCTTCAAGTACCGCGCGTCGGAGAAGTTCAGATACTTCCGGCGGCGGATCTTTTCCGGCAAGCGCCCGAACTGGGCCGCCGGCAGCCGGGAAATGAAATAAGTGCGCGAGCCGATGCCCTCCACCCGCTCCTGGATGTGACGGTTCAGTCCCTCGATGATGGCAGCCACCGAAATGACGCTGGTGACGCCGATCACGATGCCCAGCACGGTCAGCCCTGTACGCACCTTGTGCGCCCGCAGAGTGTCCAGGCCGACCAGCAGGTTCTCCCGGATCTCCGCCCAGGTCATCGTCCCTCACTCGGTCCGCAGCGCGATCACCGGATCCAGCCGCGCCGCCCGGGTCGCCGGATAGATGCCGAAAAACAAGCCGATGCCGGTGCTCAAGGCCACGCCCAGCATCGCCACCCAGGTTTCAACCGACGCCGGGAAGGAGGTCCATGTCCGTAACGCCAGCGCACAGAAAAAGCCGACCCCAACCCCCAGCAGACCGCCCACGACGCACTGCAACACGCTCTCCGCCAGGAATTGCCGCAGGATGTCGCCTTGCGTGGCCCCCACCGCCCGCCGCACTCCGATCTCCTTGGTGCGCTGCGTGACGCTCACCAGCATCACGTTCATGATCACAATGCCGCCCACCACCGCGGCGATCGAACTGACCATCACGAACACGGCGAAAAACGCGGAGCTGATGGACTGCCACAGGGCGATGTAGCTCTCCGCGGTGCCGATGAAGAAGTCCTCCTCGCGCCCGCCCGTGATGTGCCGCCGCGCGCGCAGCACCATGCGCGCCTGATCCTGCGCGCGCTCGAAGATCACGCCGGGACCGGCCGCCTTGATGCTTAACGTCACGCTGAAGCGGCCCCCGCGCAGCCGCTGAAAAGCGCCCATCGGAATGACTACGAAGTTATCCTGCTCCTGCCCCAGGATGGCGCCGATCTTCTCGTACACCCCGATGACCATGAACTCTTCCTTGCCCACGCGGATCGTCCTGCCGATGGGATCCAAACCGGGGAAGAACTCCTCCACCAGCCGAGATCCGATCAGGCAGACGTTGGCGCCGCGTTCCTCTTCCAGGGGCGTGAAGTAACGGCCTTCCTGGATGGTGCGGGTGTCAATATCCACCATAGAGGCTGTTTGCCCGATCACCGTTGTGTCCTGGAGCTCGCGGTCCTGAAAGCGAGTCGAGCGCGACGTCTGGGCTTGGGCGCCCACGGCCCGGCAATCCGGACAAGCCTCGGCCACCGCGCGCATGTCTTCGAGGGTGATGTACTTGTTGCGCAAGGCCTTCAAAAAGACATTGAAGTCGGTCACCGCGAAGGGCAGACGGCTGATCTGAAACACGTTAGTTCCCAGGTTCGCGATTTTCTCCTCGACGTACAGGTTTGCCCCCTGGATCAGAGTCATCACCGTGATCAGGGTGGCCACGCCCATCATCAGCCCAAGCACCGTCAGCGTCACGCGTAGTTTGTGCGCGGCCAGAGCCCGGAGGCTCTGCGAGAGATTGTCGCGAATGGCAAGCAAGAGGACCCTCGCCTCCATTTTCCCAGATCGCTTGCGGGCGCCGAGTTGGTCGCTCTCGGCCCTTCTCGCACCTTTGTACCCTGCGCCGGTGCAATCGAGAATCCGGCATTATCTTGTAGTTCATTGTGAGATCTCAGGCCCACCGATGCCAAGCGAGCCACATCCGCGGAGGCCCGCCCCAGCGTCCCCGTTCCATCGAGTCCCACCGCGTTTCTCGGGTGGAAGTTATCGGACCGGAGCGCCCCCACACGGACCGGAACCGGAAAGTTCCCCTGCGCCCCCGGGCTTGACAACGCGCTAAGCCTATCCCTATCATGGGCTTTGCGATTGCGGGCGCCCGATCTAGCGGGTTGAGGTCCCCTCCAATCTCACTCTGAGGAGGTTGCTTTGATCAAGCTCGACATCATCAACGAGGTCGTCAATCGCACCGGCATTACCAAGACCAAGGCCGAGATGGCGGTCGAGACCGTTTTCGAGAGCATGAAAAGAGCCCTGGGGCGGGGAGAACGCATCGAGTTGCGCGGCTTCGGCATCTTTACCGTTCGCGATCGCAAGACGGGCGTTGGACGGAATCCGCGCACCGGCGCCGTAGTCGCGATTCAGCCCGGCAAGGCTGTCCGCTTCAAGCCGGGCAAGGAATTGCAATCGCTCGACTGACTCACTTGTGTGTCTTTTCCGAGTTATCCCCCGGCCGCCATTCCGCCTGAACCTGCGAACGGAGCGGGACTGCGCCGCTACCGCTTGAGCTTGCCCACAGCCCGCGGCCGCCCCTGGATCCACCTGCTGCTCATCCTGCTCACGCTGATCACCACCACGGTCATGGGGGCCCGACTGGCCTATAATTTCCGCACGAACCGCCCGGCCTTTGACCTGGAACGCGATCTGGCAGCCATGGTCGCGATTTGGAACGACCCTGCCCGTTTGCTCGAAGGCCTGCCCTTCTCTCTGACCCTTCTCGCCATTCTGCTGGCGCATGAGCTCGGACACTACCTGGCTTGCGCCTATTACCGTGTGGACGCCAGCTTGCCGTATTTTCTGCCGGCGCCGACCTTCATCGGCACCCTGGGCGCTTTCATCCGCATCCGCTCGCCCATTTACTCGAAACGCATCCTCTTCGACATCGGCATCGCCGGACCGCTGGCCGGCTTCGTTGTCCTGCTCCCAGCCCTGGCCATCGGCCTGGCCTATTCCAAGGTCATTCCCGGCATTGCCCAGCGCGGGGACTTGATCTTCGGCAATCCCCCCGTGCTATGGCTCCTGCAGCAAACCATGTTCCCAGGCGTCGCGGCTGCGGATATCTACCTGCATCCTATCGCTCGCGCCGCCTGGGTCGGCGTCTTCGCCACTGCGCTGAACCTGCTTCCCATCGGTCAGCTCGACGGCGGCCACATCCTGTACTCCTTCGTGGGCGACAGGCACCGAGCCCTTTCCCGGCTGTTCGTCGCCGCTCTCATCCCCATCGGCATCTTCTGCTGGTACGGCTGGTTGGTATGGGCCTTCCTGCTTTTCTTCTTCGGCATGCGCCATCCCTCGATCTACGACAGCACCCCACTGGATCCGGCGCGCCGTCGCCTGGCCTGGCTGGCGCTTTTGGTCTTCCTGCTATCCTTTACGCTGGCGCCCATCCAACCGGGCGCGGGCTCTTAGCGTCTGCGTCATGAAGATCTCAGCCACCATCATCACCGCCGACGAGGAGCGCAACCTGCCGCGCGCCATCGAGAGCTTGCGCTGCTGCGACGAAATCGTGGTGGTGGACAGCGGATCCACCGACCGCACGGTGGAGATCGCCGCCAAGCTGGGCGCTCGCGTCATCGAATCGCCGTGGCGGGGTTACGCCGCCCAGAAGAACCTCGCTGCCGAGCACGCGCGCTACGACTGGATCCTTTCCATTGACGCCGACGAAGCCCTCAGTGAAGCGCTGGAGGCCGAGATCTGGCAGCTCAAGAAAACCGGTCCCGCCTACGATGCCTACACCGTTCCGCGCCTGGCTCAGTACCTCGGTCGCTGGATCCTGCACTCGGGCTGGTACCCGGATCGCAAGGTGCGCCTCTATGACCGCCGCAAGGGCCGCTGGGTCGGCGATCTCGTGCACGAGAGAGTCGAAACCACGGGCCGCATCGGGCATTTGCAATCCAACCTGCTCCACTTCACTTGCAGCTCTCTCTCCGAACACCTCAAGAGCCTGGATCGCTACACCACCCTGGCGGCTCAAGAGATCGTGGCTCGCGGACAAAAAGTCGGCTGGCGTCATCTTATCCTGGCCCCCGCCTGGACCTTTTTGCGCACCTACATCTTGCAGCGCGGCTTCCTGGATGGCTTCGAGGGCTTGACCATCGCTCACATGGCGGCCGTTTACACCTACCTCAAGTTCGCCAAAGCCAGGAATATGAGTTGAGGCCAGCCGTGCGCATCCTCCACGTTGATGCAGGACGGCAGATGCGGGGCGGCCAGTGGCAGGTTCTCTACTTGATGGAAGGACTCGCCGCCGCCGGCCATGACGTCCGGCTGCTGTCGCCCCGTAACGCGCCGCTTCTTGAGAGAGCTCGTGCGCTGCGTCTGCCTGCCGAGCCGCTGACGTTACGCGCGCTCCGGCGACGTGCTCGCCGCGCGGACCTGGTTCACGCTCACGACGCTCGTTCCCACACGCTGGCGGCGCTGCTAGGTACAGCCCCCGTGGTCGTCGCCCGCCGCGTCGCCTTCCCCATTCGCACAGGCCCGTTTTCCCGCTGGAAGTATCGGCGTGCGCGTTGCTATCTAGCGGTCTCCGAACACGTCAAGGCTCAATTGCTCGCCGCCGGCATTCCACCGGATCGCATCCGCGTGATCTACGACGGCGTCCCCCTGTTGCCGCCCTCGACTCGCAAAGGCCCCATCATCGCCCCGGCTACCCAGGATCCCTTGAAAGGCCCGTCTTTGCTGGCCGAAGCGGCTCGCATGGGGGGCTTCCAAATTCACTCGTCGCGGGATTTGGAACGGGACCTTCGCCACGCCTGTGCGCTCGTGTATTTGAGCGAACAGGAGGGACTCGGCTCAGCGGCTCTGCTCGCCATGTCGGCAGGCGTTCCCGTGGTGGCCAGCCGTTGCGGCGGCTTGATGGAGATCGTGCGCGACGGTGAAACCGGGTTGCTGGTGGAAAACTCGCCGCAGGCGGTGGCATCGGCCCTGACTCGTCTCTTGCAGGATCCCGCGCTGGCAGACCGCCTGGCGGCCGCAGCCCGCCGTCAGATCGAAGAACGTTTTTCCCTCGACGCTCTCATTCGCAATACACTGCGGGTTTACGAGGAGGTCCTCTCGTGCTGATCGTTGCGGCTGTCCTGGTCGGTCTGCTGGCCGGCAGCTTCCTCAACGTCTGTATTTACCGACTTCCCAGAGATCTTTCCGTCGTTCGCCCGCGCTCGTTCTGCCCCGAGTGCCGGCAGCCGGTGGCCTGGTACGACAACATCCCGCTGCTGAGCTACCTGATTCTCCGAGGCCGTTGCCGTGCCTGCGGCGCTGCTATATCGTGGCGATATCCGGCGGTCGAAGCGCTCACGGCGGCGTTGCTGGCGGCTGCGGCGATCAAGTGCGGCCCCACAGCCGAAGCCGGGCGGCTGGCTCTGTTCGCCGTGTTGCTGGTCGGCCTGATCTTCACGGACCTGGAATCACGGATTCTGCCCGATGAATTCACGCTGGGCGGCGCGGCTGCGGGTCTGCTTCTGGCCTATGCCATTCCGATGGAGCCCTTGCTCGCCCTTCTGGTGGTTCCCCACGCCTGGGGTCCCCGCTGGATCTCGGTCGGCGAAGCTCTTCTCGGCCTGCTGGTGACCGCGGGCTTGCTGTGGGGCATGGGCGCACTCTATCAGAAGGTGCGCAAGCGCGAGGGCATGGGCTTCGGCGATGTCAAGATGGCCGCCATGATCGGCGCATTCCTCGGTCTGTACGGCGCGATGCTAGCCTTGCTGACCGCTTCCCTGCTCGGCGGCGTCATCGGGCTGATTTACATCAAGCTGACTCACAAGAAAGCCTCCGAGTACGAACTGCCCTTCGGGAGCTTCCTCGGCCTCGGAGCGCTCGCGGTGGCCTACCTGGATTGGGCGCGGCTGTAAACCGCGATCCGGAGGGACGCAGCATGCGGCGCGAAACCATCACGATGGACCGAAAGGAACGGCGGCCGTGAAGCGCGTGATCACAGGCTTGATCCTGGCCCCTGCGGCCGTGGCTTTGATTCTGTGGGGGCCGCCCTTGCTGGTGCGGCTGGTTGTCGCCGTGGTCGCCGCCGTAAGTTTCTACGAGTACCAACGTCTGGCGGAGAGGCATCGGCTCCCGATCCCAGGCCCCCTGGGCTATGCCGCCGGCCTGCTCCTGCTATTCCTGCCTGAGATCACCCCGCTGCTCATCACCTGGTTTGTGCTGCTGGCGCTCACGTTGGCCTTGTGGTCGCGACCGCTGGCCAGCGCTCTGCCGCGTTGCTCCGTCCTGGTCCTCGGCGTGCTCTACATCTTCGGCGCCTGGCGGTGTGGTCTGGCGCTCTATGACGCCGGCCCGCTCTGGCTCCTGTTCGCCCTCGGTGTGAGCTGGATTGGAGACACCGCCGCCTACTACGCCGGGAGTCATTTCGGCCGCCGCAAAATGGCCCCTGAGATCAGTCCCGCCAAGACCTGGGTGGGCGCAGCGGCTTCTGTAATCGCTTCCCTGGTCTTCGGAGTCATCTACCTCCATTACCTGTTTCCCGCTCTCGGCTGGCCGCGGGCCATTGTGCTTTCCGTAGCAGGGAACATCGCGGGCCAAATCGGCGACCTGGCCGAGTCCGTCTTGAAGCGCGGCGCGGGCGTCAAGGACTCAGGGAACTTCTTCCCGGGCCATGGCGGCATGCTCGACCGCACCGACGCTGCGCTGTTCGCCATGCCGGTCCTGCTCGCCCTGCTCACTTCTTTCGGGATCCGGTGACGGCTCTTCTCACCCCTGAGATGAGGTTTCCTGCCGCAAAGACGGCGACGGGCTGAGTCCGCCCGATACTTACTCACCTTCGCTTCATCCAGGTAGGGAGTAACAGAGTAACTTACTGAAGGATACCTTCTACTCTTACATGCATGTCAACATTGCCCGGGCGCGGGCAGAGGAAAGTGGTTCATAGCCAATTTTCCGCGCGGCGAGCAAGAGCCACCTGAGATACGGCCGGCGGCGCAGAAGCTACAAACTCAGCGCCAATCGGGCGTCCTGGAGAATCATCGAAGCCCGCTCACCGCGGCGCCGGCGCCCGATATTCTACGCTCTGCGTGAACCCACCCGGCCACCCCCGGCGCGGCATCCTCATCCCCTTTCACCGCAATCGCCACCGCCTCTTCTCCAGGCCGGATCGGACTCTGGCTCACGACCTCGAGTACGTTGGCTTTCACGGCCACCGCCGGCCAGGAATTCCCGAACGGTAGTCCAATGGATCCCAGGATAACGGTCGTTGTCCAGCGGCTCGAGCTTTGCAGCGCCGCTGAACATGTTGTGCAGATATTGCATGCCCTGCCAGGGCGGATAGAGCGCGCCGCTCTGGGGAAACAGCGTGCGCGTGATCCTGATTAACCTCTCCAGAGTCCGCAAACTTCCGGCTCTAAACAGGCGAAACTTGTTACCGGTAACTTCGCCGGCTACTTCCGCGAGACCTCGCGCGCTGACCTGGTCCCCGGCGATGCGCAGGAATCTTGGCGCCGAGGAATCCAGAGCCGCTGCGGCGGTGAACTCCGCTGTGTTGTCAATCGTGGTGAAATCGAGGGGCTGATCGGGGTCGCCCCAGTACACCACCCGTTTCCACTTGAAAAGGACGATCGGCGCTTGCCCTGTCAATAGTTCCATAAACATGCCGTTGAAAATCGAAGTGGCCGCCAGCAGCGCTCCCTCGAGCCGGCGGTGGAATTCCCGCCGCAGATCGAGGTTGCGGTTGGTTCCGGGAGCCAGCTTCGTGAAGTCAATGGAGAAGTCGGAGGGGATGAAGCGGGGAACGCCCGCCCGCACCGCCGCTTCGAGCAGCGAAGCTTGCGCCTCCACGATGACCTCTCGCAGTCCGGCCAGCGCCGACACAACGCAGGCGGCTCCGGCGCAGGCGCGCGCCAGCTCATCCACTTTCGAAAAATCCACCTCAGCGATCGCCACGCCCCGCCGACGCAATGCCTCGATCTTCTCCGGAACAGTGCCGCGCCGCACAATGGCTCTCACCTTGCCGCCCCGCTTCATGAGCGCGGCGGCGATACGCCCGCCGAGGTTGCCGGTAGCTCCAGCCAGCACGATCACGGCGTCACTCATCAGCGCCTCCCTTTCGACACGAGATTTCCCCCGGTCCTGCGGACAGACACAACGCCGCGGGCGCAGGGCCACTGGCCTGAGGAAGGCCGACGCCGCCCCGCAGGAATCCCCCCGAGCGTTTCTGCACGTCTTGTCGCTGAGTGGGATGCCTCACGGCGAAGCAGTCCACAGTAGCCGAGATCCCCCTTTTGGACTTCGAACGAGACAAAAACCACCTCCTCCTTTCTCATACCGCGGGCAGGGACCGTGGAGCGCCGGGGCATCAACGCCGCGCAGGGTCACAAACCGCCTGTCAGGCTGCCGCCGCGCAATCGGCAGTTGCGGCAGGCAGCCGGATTTCCTGCTCCGCGCACGGGGAGGCTCAGAGTGATCCCACTCGGCTTACCTGATGAAAGCCGGCCTCAAGGCGCTGTTGAAGCGATGGGACCGGAATGAGTCGAACTCGGCCGGCGCGGTGCGCTGCTCGCGGGAGCCTGTATGATGAGGCGGCGTCCGAGCGCGCATCTGGACACGCCAGCTAGTGACAGCCGCATGGTTGATCACGGAATGCTGCAAGCCGCCGCCGTTTCAACAACCCTTGCCGATTTGGGCTGAGGTCCGGGCTGTGTCTCGTGCAAAGCCCTGCTCGCCGTCGCCGGCAGGCGTTGGCTACAAGGGGAGCCGCCGAGGATGCAGCTTTCCGAGAGCGCCTTCCTCAAATTGGCGTAGGCGCGGAAAGTCAGCGACTTGACGGCGGAAACCGAGCAACCCAACGTGAGCGCGATCTGATCGTAGTCCAGGCCGTGATATTTGTGCAGCAGCACCACAGCGCGCTGCCGATCGGGCAGCGCCGCCACTGCTCGCCGGACAGCGAGCGCCACGCTCTTGCGCATCAGCCGCTCCTCGATGCTGATCTCCTGCTCAGGCCACTGCGGCGAGATTCCCCAACGACTCGCAGCGTCCAAACTGTCCACGCGTCCTCTGCGCCGTTCATTACGCAGCCAGTTCAACGCCAGGTTGGCCGCGATGCGGTAAAGCCACGTGGTGAACCTGGCGGTTGGTTGATACCGAGCGCGGGAGGTGTAGACCCTCAGGAAGACCTCTTGAGCCAGTTCCTCGGCAACGTCGGCGTTTTGCACCATGCGGTAGAGGAAGTGGATGATCGGCTCGCGATGCCTGGCCAATAACAGCTCGAAGCCGCGGGCATCCCCCTCGCGAAGTCGCACCATGAGCTGGACATCAAGCTCCAGGCCCGCAGCAGCCGCCGAAGCTCCTGCCATAACAATGACTATACGTTCGAGGGGCCAACGGTCTCTGTAAAAGGTAGGGCCGGAAATGTAAGAAGTTCTTTACGTTCTTAACAGTCCTTTGCATGACTTTAACTAACCATGGTGTCCAGGTCGGGTTTGAACCAAACGGGGGTCACTGAGAAAGGCAATCATCAGGACTATGTGCGTACGCTCAAAAGCAAAGGTTAGTGCGGTGCTCGTGGGCTGGTTGGCGGCATTTAGCGTTATGGCGCAATCCACCGGCGCCACCTTCGGCGAAGTCATCCGGTTAGGAGGGACGCCGTCGGACGTCGTACTGGACGAGACGCGCGAGCGCCTGTATTTGGTCAATCAGAACGCCAACCGCGTGGACATATGGAGCTATCGGGACAAGCGGGTGATCGGGACCATTCCGGTGGGAAGCTCTCCCGTGGCGGCAGCCATCTCCATGGACGGGAGGCGGCTTTACGTCAGCAATAACGCCAGCTCGTCGGTGAGCGTCATTGATCTCAACACGAATGCCGTCATTCAAACCGTGGCTCTGTCGGTCAAGCCGGAGGGTCTCGAAGCAGGCGCCGACGGGCGCGTGCTCATTACGACGCAAGGAACCAGCACCACCGATCAAATCAACTCCTTGCTGATCCTGGATCCCAGCGTTCAGCAGGGCCAACAGGTGATGCCCGTGGCCTTCCCGCCGCCGCCTCCCACGCCTACTGGCTTGCCTTTGGTGACGTTGGCCCGGCCGGTGACCACTTTTCGCGGCAAGCTCATTCGCACGCCGGATGGGCAATTCATCATCGGACTGAGCACTATCAATAACAATCAGTCCACGGTCCTGTTCGTTTATGAGACCGCCTCGGGCGCGATCCTGAGAAGCCGAACGGTGACAGGCCAGTCTACAGTTCTCGCGGTGGCGCCCGACGGGGCCAGCTTCATGGCGGGCTTCACTCTGTACGACACGGCGACCCTGGCCGTCATCGCTCAGCAGAATGCCGCCAACGCACCGTTCCCTTTGAGTAGCAGCTCGACCACCGCCACGTTCAATACCTTGCAGAACGTGGGCGGCAGCGTCTTCTCACCGGACGGGCAAACGCTCTATAGCGCCTTCAACGTCGCCCCGTACTCGCAGCCCGCCGCGCGACCCGAGGCTTCTACTCTTCTGATCTCGAACCCGCGAAATCTGGGCATTCGCCTGGGCATCAAGATCCCGGAAAGCATCATCGCCAAGATGGTGATCACTTCGGACGGACAACACGCCTGGGGACTGTCGGAGTCGGGCCTGTTGTACTTGCCGCTGGGCACGCTGTACGAACACCCCATCCTCCAGCCGGAAACCACCACCGTCTTTCTGGCTTCCGACGACTGCAACCGCGGGCTGGCGAAAGCCAGCCTCCGCGTGGTGAACCTGGGTAAGGGGCGCCTGACCTTCAGCGTGCCGGACACCACAGCGGCGCTGGTGGCGCAAGCTTCCAGCGGCGTCGTTCCTGCGACCATCACGTTCACCATGGAGCCCGGCCGCACGAATCTGACCCGGCAATACGGCACGAACCTTTACTCGGGAGCGGCCAGTAACAGCGGAAGTCCCGTGGCTGTGAATCTGGCCTCGCCGGAGGCGATCAACATCCCTAACACCATCCTGGTGTACATGAACGTGCGCCAGCCCGATCAACGCGGCGTCATCTTCCCCGTGCCGACCGTGCCTACGGTCAGCGAAGGCTTGCAGGATTTACTCGTGGACGAGCAGCGCGACCGCGTCTACATCGCGAACTCGGGCTACAACCGCATCGAGGTCTTCGATCGCACGAAACAGCGTTTCCTCACGCCTATCGAGGTGGGACAGTTACCGCACCAGATGGCTCTGGCGCCCGACGGCAAGACCTTATACGTGGCCAATTCCGGGGGTGAGTCTATCAGCATCGTGGATCTGGATCAGGGCAAGACCGTGGGCAGCGTGCGCTTCCCGCCCATCCCGCGTTCCGGCAACGCCAATCCGATAACGCCACAGGCGATCGCCTTCGGGCTGTTCGGGCTGCAAGTGGTGATGTCGAACGGGACTCAGTGGAAGGTGGTGAACAACGAGATGACGGTGCGGCCGGCGGATTCGGTGGCGCCCACGCAATTCAACACCACTTCGGTTACCGGTCCGCCGCGCATGGTTGGCACACCCGACGGCCGCTACATCGTGACGCTGGCGGGCAACGGCGCTGTGTATCTTTACGATGGTCTAGCCGACGCCTATGTAGCGTACAGCCGACCTTATAGTCAGACCAACATCTTGACTTACTACGGTCCTCTGGCCGCAGCGCCCGGAGGAACCTATTTCCTGGCGAACGGCTTCATTTTCAATTCCTCGCTTGCGGTGATCGGCGGCGCCGAAAGTCCGACTTCGACTCAGGCCGGCGCGCTGGCCTCGCGGCGAAATGTCGCCGCGGTGGCCGCCGTGGATGACGATCGGTTCTTGCGCCTGACGACGCCGGTCAAGCAATCGGTGTCCAGTCAGGCATCCGGCGACGCGCGCCCCACACTCGAGCTAGTTGACCTGCGGGACAACTCCGTCAGCACCGTGGGCGCGATCGCCGAGCAACCTGTGCTCAGCCGGTTCGGCAACACGCGCGTCAATGTGCCTCCGCGTCAGTTGGTCGTGGATTCCAGAGGAACTGCGTACGCCATCACGCTTTCCGGTTTGACGGGGATCCCCCTGACGCCGGCGGGGGCGGCGCGTCCGCAGATCGTCGGCGGCGCGGCCGGCATCCGAAATGCTACGGACGGGAGCCAGAACCTGCGTCCAGGGTCTTTCCTGACGATCCTGGGTTCGAATCTGGCGTTCAGCGCCGTGGCCGATCAGGCTCCCGTGCCGACCTTGTTGGGTGGCGTCTGCGTGACTTTCAGCGACACGCAGCTACCCTTGCTGGAGACGGGACCGGATCGCATCGTGGGCCAGCTACCCGAAGACCTGGCGCCCGGCACGTATGTGGCGCAGGTGCGATCGCTGGCCACCGGGCAACGTAGCGATCCGGTCATCGTGACGGTGCAAAAGCCCTGAGGGAGGAGCGCCATGCGCTGGCCAATCTTACTGGGAGCAAGTTTGTGGGTTGCCACCCAGATTGCACCGGCGGCCACGTTCGGGACCGTGGTGACGGTTACCGGAGCGCCTACCGATCTGGTGCTGGACGAGAGCCGCAGCCGCCTGTACGTCGTCAACAGCACACAGCAGCGTGTGGACGTTTACTCCATCGCTCAACGACGCTTCCTGAATCCCATCCCCACAGGACCTTTACCGCTAGCGGCTGCACTGTCCCGCGATGGTCGCTATCTCTACGTGACCTGCTACGAGTCCTCGTCGCTCGATGTCATTGACCTGGACTCCCAGTCGCTGGCGCGGCGCGTCAGCCTGCCGGCTTCACCGGAGGGCGTAGCCGTGGGAGGCGACGGGCGCGTGTTGATCACCACCGTCGGCTCGGGGACCAATAACTCCGAGAATCGGATACTGATCTTCGATCCCACGCCCGGCCTCTCGGAAAGCCTGCGCACCGTTGTCACCACGCTACCTGCACCCGCGGCCCCAGCGACCACATTGACGCCTGGGCGTGCTTACAACGCTTCGCGCAGCCGCCTGGCGACCAGCGCCGACGGGCGATTCATCATCGGGCTGAACAATCCCACATCCGCAACCCGACAGGTCTTCGTTTACGAGGTGCCCTCGGGAAGCATTCTTCGTAGCCGCACGGTGAGCAACATTTCCAGTGTGCTTTCGGTGGCGCCTGATGGGTCGAAGTTCATGGCCGGCCTGAGCCTGTTCGACACGGAATCGCTGGCGGTTCTGGCGCAGCAGAACGCCGCCAACTCCCTGTATCCCTTTCCGCAGAACGCGAACTTCAACGCCCAGCAGAACCAGGGCGGGAGCGTGTTCTCGCCGGATGGAACTCGCCTCTACACCGCCTTCAATATTGCTCCTGTGGGCAGCTCGCAAACCAACTCCAGCCAACTGATGATCAACGATCCCGACAATCTGCTGATCGAGACCGGGATCCAGTTGCCGGAGAACGTTTCCGGCAAGATGGTGATCACCGCCGACGGCGCGACCATCTATGCCCTCTCGCAGTCGGGATTCCTGATGCTGCCGGTGGGCAACCTGCGTGATTACCCGCTGGCGGTTCCGGACGCCACCGCCGTGCTGGTCACTCACGACCAGTGCGGCGTGAGCGCAGCCACGCGCACGGCCCGCGTCACGGTGCGCAACGAAGGTCGAGGGCGCATGACGGCGACGGCCCAGGTCATCCAATCCGGCATCACCTTCACGTTCCCCTTTGGCGGGACCGCCGACATCGGGACGCCGACGGGACCGGGCGCTGGGCCGCCGGGTCAGACGATTCCTGTGCCGCTGCCGGGCGGAGGCATGGTCCAGATTCCCCCGGGGACGGCGCCGGGCGCCACCGGTGGCCAACTGGCGACCACGTCTCGGCAGCAGGCAGCGATCGTCGGGGCGGCGCCGCTGTTGAGCGTTCGACAGGCAGGCGGGGAAACCTGGCTGGATTTTAGCTTCAATACGAGCGCCGTCCGTTCGCTCGGTACAGCGACGCCCACGGATTTCCTGATTCAGGCTCCCGAGGCGATCAACATCCCCTGGCGCGTGCGGGTGTATCAGAACTACCGAAACGCCGAAGCCGCGGGCACGGTGATCCCGGTCCCCATCAGCGTCTCAACGGCGGAAGGCTTGAGCGACATCCTCTACGATGCGGGTCGCCGGCGCCTCTATATCGCGAACTCGGGATTGAATCGCATCGAGGTGTTCGATACCGTAACCAATCAGTTCTTATCACCGATCAAAGTGGGACAGCTACCGCGGTCGCTGGCTCTTTCCCTGGGCGGCAATCTGCTCTATGTCGCCAACAGCGGCGGCGAAAGCATCAGCATCGTGGATCTGAACAAAGGTGCGGTAATCGGCAGGGTGCGCTTTCCACCGGTTCCCTACAATGCGGCCTATGCCGTCGTCGCCCCCAGCGTGATCGCCATGACCCTCAACGGCCTGCAAGTCGTCATGTCGGACGGGACTCTGTGGAAGGTGGTGAACAACGAAGCGCTACCGCGGGGAACGGTGCGCATCATCGGGAGATCATCCGTGCAGGCTCCGCGTACTCTGGTGGCCACTCCCGGCGGCGAATATGCTCTGCTGCTGGCCGGCAACGGCGTGGCGTACCTGTACGACGCCGCCTCGGATGACTTCGTGCTCAGTCAGCAAATCAGCGGGACATCCATCCAGGGTTACTACGGCCCGGTGGCCGCCGGGCCGCGCGGCCAATACTTCGTGGTGAACGGGACCGTCTTGAACGTGTCGCTCAGCCCGGTCGCCACCACAACCCTGCCCGCGGGCGCTACTTCTTCCGCCAGTCGGGTTTCCGCTGTGGCCGCCGTCAACGCCCATTTGGCCGCACGCTTCGTGCAGCCGGCGCGTGCGACCTCGACCGCGGCGGTCAGCGACCCGCCTACCATCGAGCTGGTGGACATCAGGACCGGTCTCTCGCGCAGCAGCGTGCCTGCGCTGGAAGGTCCGCTGGCCACACAGGTGGGAACCCAGCGCGTCAACGTCAGCGCGCGAACCATGGCGGTGGACGCCGACGGTACGACTGCCTACCTGCTGACCACCAGCGGGCTCAGCGTCATACCCCTTGGCCAAGCCGTGACGGGCCGCCCCAGCGTGAACCCGAACGGCGTGGTGAATGGGGCCAGCTTCCAGCCCAGCCTGGCCGCGGGCAGCGTGATTTCGATCTTTGGTCAGAATCTGGGCGCACAAGCTGCGGCCTCCGCCACACCGCTGCCCCGGGTAATGGGAGGCGTCTGCGTGACCATCGGCAGCGAATCCATGCCCCTGGTGATGACCTCACCAACGCAGATCAACGCACAGATCCCGCCGGGGCTGGCGGCAGGCCGGTACAGCCTGGTGGTGCGCAGCATTGAACGCAACACTGCCAGCCCCGCACAGACCGTTACGGTGTCCAAGTATGCACCCGCAGCCTATCTGAACACAGCGACCGGGCAGGCGGCGGTGTTCCGCCCTGACGGCAGTCCGGTGACAGAGGCCAAGCCGGCCAAGCGCGATGAGCCGCTGGTGCTCTACGCGACCGGCCTGGGACCGACAACCGGCGGAAAGGTCGTGGCGGGCGAGCCCTCACCGAGTAACCCGCCCGCGGTGACCGAGAAGGTGCGAGTTTTCTTCGGGGATCCCCGCTATAAGGAGGCCGAGGTGATCGTGGATTGGAGCGGCCTGGCCCCCGGGCTGGTGGGGATCTATCAGATCAACCTGCGCGTCCCGGGAGCGCGCATTCGCGGCGAGGCGCTTCCCGTGACGATTCGCGTCGGTGGAGTGGACAGCCCAACGACGGGGCCGGTGGTTCCCACGGTGGCCGTAGACTGATGCTCCAGGTCGCGCAGGCGAATCCCGCCCAACCTCCGCTTTGCGGAAACGACGCCTCGCAGAGACGCCCTCGCCGGCCCCTCACAGATTGACCGGCAATTCTTCTTGAAACAGCGAGGCGGGCAGCTCGATGCCGCTCACCTTCAGCCTCTCCAGGACGTTGGGAATGACACCCGTCGCGCGGAAGCGTCCTTGAACCTTGCCGGCGTCCGTGACCCCAACCCGCTCGAAAACGAAGATGTCTTGCAAGCGAATCTGTTCGTCCTTGACACCTAAGACTTCGGCGATGCTCAACATCTTGCGCGAGCCGTCCTGAAGCCGCGCCAGTTGCACGACGATCTTGATGGCGTTCGCCAACTGCTGAATGATAACGCGGCTGGGCATTTCCAGATCGGCCATCAGAACCATGGCCACCAAGCGGGAAAAGGCGTCGCGCGGGGAGTTGGCGTGGACCGTGCTCATCGAGCCCTCGACGCCGGTGCTCATGGCCTGGAGCATGTCCAGGGCCTCCGGCCCACGGCACTCGCCCACGATGATGCGGTCCGGGCGCATGCGCAGCGCCGTGCGCACCAGCTCGCGCTGGTTGATCCCGCCCTCCCGGTTCAGGCCCGGCTGTCGGGTTTCGAACTTGACCACGTGCCGTTGCTGGAGTTGAAGCTCGGCGATCTCCTCGATGGTAATGATGCGCTCATCTTCCGGAATGAAGCGCGAGAGCGCGTTCAGCATGGTGGTCTTGCCCGAGCCGGTGCCGCCTGAAATCAGGATGGTGATCTTGGCCTGGACACAGGCCGCCAGGAAGCGGAGCATTCCGGGCGTGAGGGTCTGGTTGGCCAGCATCTCCTCGGAAGTAATCACGTGACGCCCGAAACGACGGATGCTCAGAGTGGGACCGTCCAAAGCCAGCGGCGGGATGATGGCGTTCACGCGCGAGCCGTCGGGCAAACGCGCATCCACAATGGGCTGAGCTTCGTCAATGCGGCGGCCCACCTGAGAGACGATCTTCTCGATGATATGCAGCAGGTGGGCGTTGTCGCGGAACCTGACCTGGGTCAAGGCCAGCTTGCCGTTGCGCTCGATGTAGACCTTGCTGTAGCCGTTGACCAGAATATCGGAAATGGAGGGCTCCTTCAGCAACGGCTCCAGCGGTCCCAATCCCAGAACCTCGTCCAGAACCTCCTCGACGATGCGGTTCTGCTCGGCCGTGGTCATGGGCACGCGCTCTTCCTCCAGGAGGCGTTCCACGACGCGCCCGATTTCGGCCCGCACGCGCTCCTTAGGAATGGAGGAGAGCCGCTCGTAGTTCAAGACCCCGAGTAGCTTCCTGTGGATCTCCGACTTCAGCTCAAAATAGCGGTCCGCGTTGCGATACGCGGCCGGCGCGGTGTTCCCGCCGCGATACGGAACCGGACGATAGCTGCTGCCCACGAGAACTCCTCAACTGCGGCCCATCATCGCCACAGTAGCGGCGCAGGCCGGACGGCGAGCTCTGGCTCTACCGAACCATTATAAACACCCCCCGCCGCCCTCCTGTCGCTGCGGAGACAACCTGATTCGCTCCCGGAACCCGGGGAATGCCGTGAAGCTGAGATGGCGGGCACGGGCGTGGGGCCGTGGTATCCTACGGTTTCTGCCAGCGGGCTGCGATTTCCGCGGTGGCCAGTGAGCGGAGCTGATAGGTATCCATGGCCGGACTTGAAACCGGAGTGCTGGATGGCTACGCCGTCGTTTACTTCGGTAATGATTGGTTCGCCGAGAACCGCACCAGCAGCCATCACATCGCCCGACGCCTGGCGCAACGCCTGCCCTTGCTTTATGTAGATTCCCCGGGGCTCCGGCCTCCGGCGCCGACGGCCAGAGATTTCAAGCGCTTGGTCCGCAAACTGCGGGAGACCGTGCGCGGCCCGCGTCGCCTGGGCGAGCAGTTCTGGCATTGCACGATCCCGCAGATTCCGTTGCGCAAGCTACCCCTGGCGGGCGCCATCAACCGTAGCTTCGGCGCTTTCACGCTCCGCCGCATCATTCGCCGGCTGGGCTTTCGCCGATTACTACTCTGGTTCCTCGTGCCGCATCCCGGATTCCTGGCCGACCGGCTGAGCGCGGACTATGTCGTCTATTACTGCATTGATGATTATGCTTCTCATCCGGGCGTGGATCGGGATACCGTCAGGCAGATGGATCAACAGCTCACACGGCGGGCCGATCAGGTCTTCGTGGCGTCTTTGCCGTTGCTGGAGGCCAAGCGAGTCCTGAACCCCTCGGCACGGCTCTCTCCCCACGGAGTGGACGTGGACCTGTTCGCGCGGGCCTCGGATCCTGCGACGCCGGTCCCTGCCGAAACCGCGGGCCTACGACATCCCGTCATCGGCTTCTTTGGAGTGGTGGGCGCCTGGGTTGACCTGGAGCTGCTGGCCTTTCTTGGCGCCGCGCGTCCGCAGTGGACTTTCTTGATGGTGGGTCGCGTGGCGGCGGACGTCAGCCGCTTACGCTCGCTGGGCAACTTTGTGTTTCCGGGTCCCCAGCCCTATGAGTCCTTACCGGGTTGGGCCAGGGTCTTCGATGTGGCGATCATCCCCTACTTGCGAACCCCCCAGGTGATGAGCGCCAATCCGCTGAAGCTCCGCGAGTATCTTGCGACCGGAAAGCCGATTGTTTCCGTCTCCACGCCGGAGGTGGACCGCTTCGCACACTTAGTGCAGATTGCGCACAGCTACGAGGACTTTTTGGCCGGAATCGAACTGGCTCTGACGCAGGATTCCGAGGCGGACCGCCTGGCCCGGCAAAGCAGCGTCGCCGGCATGAGCTGGGAGGCTCGTGTCAACGAAGTTCTCCAGATCGTCGCCGCCAATCTGGCCGCGCGGCAGCCTCGGGGGTGCGATTGACCATGGCGGTGGATGCGGATAAGCGCCTGCGCATTGGAATCGTAGGCGCGGGTTACGTCAGTAAGTACCACATCCGAGCGTTGAAACGGCTTCCCTTTGTCGAACTGGTCGGCATTGCGGATCTCAACCGGGAATTAGCAGTCGCCGCGGCCGCACGCTATGGAATCCCGGGAGTCTACGCCTGCCTGGACGACATGGCGGACGCCCGGCCGGACGCCATCTATATCCTTACGCCTCCCCACACGCACTGCGCTCTGGCCTTGCAAGCCATGGCCATGGGCTGCCATGTGTTTGTCGAAAAGCCTATGGCGGAGACGGTCGAGGAATGCGACGCGATGATCGCCGCCGCTCGAGAGCGCCATCGCGTGCTCTCGGTGAACCATTCCGACAGGTTCGATCCGGTAGTGGTCTGCGGGCTCGAGCAAGTGAAAAACGGCGCCTGCGGCCCGCTCCTTTCGGTAGACTTCATCCGAAGCTCGGCCTACGCGCCGTACGCCGGGGGACCATTACCCCCGATTTATCGCCAGGGCTCGTATCCGTTCCGGGATCTCGGCGTTCACGGCTTATATCTGCTGGAAGCCTTCCTCGGCCCGATGGAAAGGCTGGAGGTACATTTCCGCTCGACGGGGCGCGATCCGAATCTGTTGTTCGACGAGTGGTACGCCACGGCCTGGTGCGAGAGGGGCGTGGGGCGCATGCACCTGTCCTGGAACGTGCGCCCGATGCAAAACAGGCTCGTGATCCAGGGGGCGGAAGGCGTTCTTCAACTCGATCGGTTCCTCCAGGTTTGGACCCTGTCCCGCAACCGTCCGGGGCCCAAGTTCGTACACATGATCGCCGACGCCGAGCGGAACGCGTTGCGCACTGCCGCCGCCGTAGCGTGGAACGTGGTTCGCTTCGTCACCGGCCGCCTGACGCCGTCGCCCGGCATTCAGACCTGCGCAGCAGCTTTCGCACGCAGCCTCTGGGAAGGCGGGCCGCCGCCGGTTCCAGCGGAAGAAGGGCGCCGCGCCGTCGCCCTGATGCAGGATGCGTGCCGGCGCGCCGATGAGGAATGGGAACGCCGTCGAGCGATCGCCCTGCGTCCGCAGCCGCCGGCACGTGTTCTGGTCACGGGCGCCACGGGGCTGCTGGGCGGCGCTCTGCTTCGCAGGCTGCGGGATACAGGGGAATCGGTTCGTGTGTTGGTGCGGCGCACCAGGCCCGCTCTGGAAGCGGATCCGCAGGTCCAGGTCATCCAGGGAGATCTGGGAGACCCCGAGGTTGTAGATCACGCTCTGAAAGGCATCGAAACCGTTTATCACGTCGGCGCGGCGATGAAGGGGGCCTGGGAGCATTTTCAGGCGGGGACGATTCACGGCACGCAGAATGTCATCGAGGGCTGTCTGCGCCATGGCGTGCGCCGCCTGGTTTACGTCAGCTCGCTCAGCGTGCTTGATCATGCCGGGAGGCGCGCCGGGCAGCCGGTCACGGAAGCTTCGCCTTTGGAGCCGCATCCGGAAAAGCGGGGCTACTACACGCAGAGCAAGTTGGAGGCGGAGCGCATGGTGCTGCGGGCGGCCCGCGAGCGCGGCTTGCCGGCGGTGATCTTGCGCCCGGGTCAGATTTTCGGGCCCGGCGCAGAAAAATCGGCCCCCTCGGGCACGATCGCTCTGGCGGGACGCTGGATGGTTGCGGGACGAGGCAATCTGCCGCTGCCATTGGTTTATCTGGACGACGTGGTGGACGCCCTGTTGTTGGCGGCCCAGGCCAACCTCGAACCCGGGACGGTCATTCACCTCGTGGATCCCCAGCGGGTCACGCAGCGGCAATACATCGCGGCCCGTCGGCGCAGTGCATCTGAGCCCGTCCGCGTCATCTATCTGCCACGGTTCGTTTTGATGACGATGGCCTTGGGGGTCGAGCTGTTGGGGCGGCTGCTGAAACGCAGTCTGCCGCTATCGCGCTATCGTGTGCGTTCGCTCCGACCCTTGTGGCCTGTGGACACCAAAGCCGCCCGCGAGTTGCTCGGGTGGACGCCACGCGTAGGAGTCCTGGAGGGCCTGAGGCGAACCTTCCCGCCGCGCTCCGGCGAAGCATAGGCCTCGGGAACCCACAAGCCTGCGGACGACCGCCTTCCCGGGTCTGACGAAACTTCCCACGGCGGCATCGGTTCCCGCTCGCCGTCCCGCGCCCGGCGGTGAGTGTTCGCGAGTGTTCTTCGAACTAAAAGCCGTTCACGACGATGCCGCGCTCATCCAGCAGGGTACCGGTGACGCGCAGCAGGTTTAACAGGGCCCGGCGGTAAGCGATGGTCTGAGTCACCAACGTGGCTTGAGCGTTGGTCAATCGGGTCTGCGCCTCTAAGACGAAGTAGAGAATGCTGACGCCCAGGTCATAGCGCTTCTGCTCGGCCTCGACGTCCTTCTGCGCGAACTCCAGAGCCACACGGGCTTGCTGGACGCCGGCCTTGGCGGATTCCACCTGATTGATGGCGTTCAGCACTTCCAGACGGATCTGCTGTTCGATGCTGCGGGCGCGCAAGGCATCGGTCTTCTTGCGCACCAAGGCGTCGGCCAGATCGGCTTGCGCGCTCCGGTCTCGCAGGGGCAGAGTCAACGTGAGGCCGAAACGATAAGTCGGCAGGCCGAAGCCGAAAAGCTGATCGAGCGCGTCCCCGAAGCCGCCCGGCACCGTCCGTATGATTTGCGACTGGCCGAAGACGTTGGCTCGTTCGTACAACCATCCTCCGCGCCCGCGAGCGCTGTATTCGGCGGTCAACCGCAGGTCGGGTTTGAGGCGGTTGGCGGCGGAACGGATGTTGAGGTCGTCAATGTCGAGCGCTTGCAAGGTGGCCTTCAGGTCCGGCCGCTGCGACAGGGCGCGCTCGACGAGGGCCTCGCGATCCAGCGGCCGCGGGTCCATCACCGGGGATACGGTTTCCGTCAGGACGATAGGGAGCTTGCGGATCTCAGGATCCAGATCGGCGCCCATCTGCCGCCGCAAGGCGTCTTCGCGCTGCTGCAACTGATAGCGGAACTGCGTGACCTGGATTTCCGCGCTGGCGTATTCCTGCTGCGGACGGTAGATTTCCAGCGGCGAAAGGGCTCCCAGTTCCAGCTCGCGCTGGGAACGCTTCAAGGCGGCCTCGCGCAACTTCAAGAACTCTTCCTGCACGCGCAGGCGTTCGCGCGATTCGATGACCGCCCAGTAGGCCAGCTCGGCTTGCTCGACCAGTCGCATGAGCTGATCCCGCAAGTCGTACTCGGCCCTGCGCAACTGACTGCGCGCCACCATGATGGGCAACCGCACCAGGGCCGGACTGCGATCCCGGATGAGCGGCTGCGTAAAGCCGAAGGTGAGAGTGGCGTTGAGGGCGGGATTGAAGGTCGCGAACTGATCATTGGAGGCGCTCTTGTTCCCGCTGAACCCCACGTTGAAGGTGGTGCCGCTCTCCAGGCGTTGCGTGTAACGGAAGTCGGCCACCTGATTGAGCTGGCTCAACAACGGAGCGCCCTGGAGTGCGCTGGTTGTGGCGCTGCGACTGCGCGTGCTGTTGAAGCTGGCGCTCAGGGAGGGATCGAAAGAACCCAGGGCGCGCATGATGGCGTTGCGCGGCGTTTCCAACGTCAGGCGCTGGATCTGGATCTCGGTGTTGTTGGCCATCACCAGCTCGAGGTAATGGCGCAGGGAAAGCTCCAGTGCGCCGTTGACGATGAAGTCTTCGAAGCGCACGGGGGGTTGCAGTTCCACCCGCGCCCGCGGCGTAGCAAAATGACCGCGGAAATAAGACGGCGTGGGAAACACGGGAGCAATCCATTCCTGTGCCGGCAGTAAAGAGGCCAGCCAAAGCGCTGCGAATACTGCTTGAGGTTTCATGAGTCCACTCCGGAACCGGACGCCTGGTCCGGTTAACTACTCATACCGGATCGCCTCGATGGGATCCAGTTTGGCAGCCTGCACCGCAGGGTAGATTCCGAACACCAGACCGATGGCCACCGAGACGCCGAAGGCCACCGCGATGGAGACCAGGGTGACCACGGTGGACCAACCGGCCGCGGCGGCGATCACGCGCGACAAACCGAAGCCGAAAGCGATCCCGATCAATCCGCCCACGATCGAGATCAGGACCGCCTCCGTGAGGAACTGGCGGATGATGTCGCTTTGCTTGGCGCCGATGGCGCGGCGGATGCCGATCTCTCGCGTCCGCTCCAGCACGGTGGCCAGCATGATGTTCATGATGCCGATGCCGCCAACCAGCAGGGAGATCCCCGCGATGCAGATCATGACCACGCTGAAAATGAACTGGGTGCGGCGGCGCTGCTCGAGCAGGTGGGCCGGAACCACCACCGTGAAGTCGCCCGCATCCTTGTGGGTCGCGGTCAGGATGGCGCGCACCACGTTGGCGGTCTCTACGGAGTCCGTGCCGGCGCTCACCTTCATGTAGATGCCGTCAATCTCGTCCTTCAGGTAGCTGTTGCTGTCCTCGAAACGCCGCATGACGGTGTTCAAGGGAGCAATCACCAGATTGTTGCGATTGACGACCTCCAGACCTTCGACCTCCGCGTCCGCCGCCGCCTGCTGGGAGAGCACGCCGATGACCTGCAACCAGACGTCGTTGATCTTGACGTACTTGCCCACCGCGTCCTCGTAGCCGAGCAGGTTGACCTTGGCCGATTCGCCCAGCACGCAGACCGGCGCCGAGCGCAGATTCTCTTCCTCGTTGAAGAATCGGCCGGAAACCATCTTGAGGCTGTTGATCTGCGCGTAATTGGGCAACACGCCGATCAACAGGGGCATTTCCTGACTGGTCTTGGGCAGCACGCGCGTGGGCTTGAAGCGCTTGCGTGGGGTCGCCGCCTCGATGCCCTGTACATTCTCCAGGATGGCGCGGAAATCGCGGAAGGTCAGTCCGGGAGAGATGGCCCGGCGGGCCTGGAGTTCGTTGCGATCCACGGCTTCTTTGGCTTCGATGATGATGTTGTTGACCCCCAGCAGGTCAATGTAACTCATCATCTCCTGCTGCGCGCCCGCGGTGATGGAGAGCATGGCCACCACCGCTCCCACGCCGAAGATCATGCCCAGCATGGTCAGCAAGCTGCGCAGCTTGTGCACCATGAGGCTGGAAAGCCCCATGTAGAGTTCCGGCAAGTAACCGGCCAGAACGCTCATCGTCTATTTGCCTCCTGCGCCCCCTACGGGCAGCGTCGCCGCCTTCCCGCCCTGCTGTTCCTGCTTCTTGCCGCCGGGCCTCGCGGTGGGATCCGAGAGCGCAATGATCTCCCCGGGGCGAACGCCCTCGGCGATCACCATGATGGATTCGCTCCGCTTCAGCGGCTTGATGTAGCGGGGCTCGAAGGCGTTCTCTCGCCTGACATAGACCACCGGCTTGCCGTCCTTCTCGAAGACGGCCTGGACGGGCACGTAAATGGCGTTCGGGATCTTCTCGACGATGATCTCGACGTCGGCCAGCAAGCCTGGACGCAGCAAGACTTCAAGCTGGCTGTCCTCCTCGGGCGGAGGCGGCAGCTTGGCGTTCTCCAGATCCTTTTCCGTGAACTGCTGCGCGGATCCCAGACCGAAGCCCGCCGGGAGGGACAAACCGGTAGCATCCGCCACCTCCTGCGCCACGGTGCGCCGCTCGCCACGAGGTCTTTCTCCGGACGCCTGCTCGGACCCACCCTCGGCTCGCTGGCGCGGTTGGCCGGCCGGAAGTCCCATGGCCTGGCGAACCCTCTCGAAGATCTTGCGGCGCTCCTCGGGCGACAGCTCTTCCATCTTGCGCCCACCCAGCTCCTTTTCCAGGAGCGCGCGGAATTTCTTTTGATCCTCAGGCGACATGGAGCCGCCGGGTGCGGGCAGGGCGCCGCCCATGGCGCGGCGCACTTTCTCGAAGATCTGCTGGCGCTCCTCAGGACTGAGATCGCGCATGGAGCGTCCACCCAGCTCTTTCTCCATGAGCGCGCGCATCTTCTGCATGTCCTCGGGCGACATCTGCGCGCCGCCCATGCCCATCATTCCGAAGCCGCCGCGCTGACGCTGGCGTTCTTGTCCGCCTTGCTCCCCCTGGCCCTGGGCTGGGATTCCCGGAGGGCCGCTGAGCAGCATGGGCGGGCCCGCCATGGAGCTTTCCGCCCCACCGCCTTCCGGGGGACCACCCATGGCGAACATCGAGGGCGCCGCGTTCGCCACCGCAGGCTTGGCTCGATTCCGCTCGGCCGTCTCCAGGATCATCTTGATCTGCTCAGGCCTGGCGCCCAGTCCGCTGAGCAGCTCTCTCATGTCTATCGAGAAAACCACGTCGAAACGTTTGGTGGGATCGCCGGCCCACACGTTAGCGCTAGCCGTGCCGCTCATGGACTTGATCCGCCCCTGAAAGACCTTGTCCGGGATGGCGTCCAGGCGGATCAGGGCCTCCTGGCCCTCGTGCAGATTGGCGCGATCAATTTCATTGACCTTGGCGGCCAATTCCATTTCGGAAAGATCCAGGATGTCGGCCACCGGCGTGCCGGGGAAAACCTGGTCCCCTTCGCGGTAGTCCGGAAGCTGCATTCCGGGAAAATACATGCCCATCGGCCGGCTCTGCCGAATGGCCACCAGACCGCTCATGGGCGCCAGCAACTTCACCTGCATGAGCCGCATCTGCTCGCGGCGCAGCTCCAACTGGGCGCGGTTGCGCTGCTGCCGCAGCACGGCCAGCTCGGCCTCGGCCTGCTGCAACCGGGACTTGATGTCGCTTTCCAACTGCTTGAGGCGGCGGCGCGCCTCTTCCAGCGTGAGCAGGTCCTTTTTGGCGTCAATGGCGGACTTCAGCTCCGCGCGCTTGACTTCCAGCTCCGCCAGGCGCACGGCATATCGGGCGCGGAGCAGGTCCACCTGGTCCTGGTTTTGCCGGATGGCCTGCTCGGCCTGGGCCTTCTTGATCTGTTCCTCGATTTGTTGCAGATCCAGCTCTCGCTCCTCGAGCCGGGAACGCACTTCCGAGTCGTCGAACTCGACGATCAGATCCTTCTCTTTGGCGAACGCGCCCAGCGGCGCCAGTCGAGTGATCTGGACGGTGCCGAACAGATTGGGCGCCACCAGCGTGGCCTGGCGCACAGCCCGCAGCTCGCCGCGAGCGTACGTCCGGATGACCACATCGCCTTGCCGCACGCGGGTCGTGGGGACCTGGGTCTGACGCTCCGGTAACTGCCGGAAGAGGCGCCAGACTCCGTAGGCCGACCCAGCCACGATGCCCGCCAGGATCAATCGAAAGAGTATCTTCTTCATCGCGCGACCTTGGATGCCAATGTGCGGTGGCCCGGCTCAGCAGCCGTTGCTACGCAGCTCATAGTTTCTTCCTGGCCCGTTTGGCGGCCTCCACCGGATTCTCCAGCGTGATCACCTCGCCCTCACGCAGGCCCTTGGTGACCACGATGTCGTTCTCGTTGCGCAGACCGACCTCGATGGTGCGAATCTGGAACTGCTGCCCGCGCTGCACCCACACGGCGGGCTTGCCCTGATGCAGGAAGCTGGCGCGCGCAGGGATCAGCAGGACGTTGGGGTGGCGTTCGATGATGATCTCGGCCGTGGCGCTCATGCCGGGACGCAGCCGCGGATCGAGGTTCTTGAGCGTGGCGTAAGCCGGGAAGTTCTTCTCCGACATGCCGGGACCGCGGAACGTGAGAGCCGCGATGGGACTGATCCAATCCAATTCGGCGAGGAATTCCTTATCTGCAACCGCATCTACCCGCACGCGGACCTCCTGGCCCAGCTTGATCTTGCCGCGATCCACTTCCTCGAGCTTCATTTCGATGCGCATGCTGGAGAGATCCGGGATCTCAGCGATGGCCGCTCCCGTCCAGGCCCGATCGCCCTCTTTGAACGGCGGCGGCATGGAACCGAACGAGCCTCCCGCCCGGAAGTTGGGCAGCACGTTCACGATCCCGTCAATCGGCGCCCGGATCACCATCTTGCTCAAATAGCCTTTGGCGCGCTCCATGTCGCGCACCGCTTTGTCCTTGTTCTGCTGGAGCCGATCCAGGTCGGCCTGCTGGCTGACCTTGTGAGACTTGATGACGGTCTGGATCTGAGTCAAATTCCCCTCGGAGATGCCCACGTTGATCCAGTTCTTGGCGCCTTCGATCTCCGAGAGGATCTCGGCCTTGCTGGCCTCCAATTTGGCTCGCTCCAGATCGTACTGCGCCTGCATGAGGTTCATGCCGTCCATTTCGTCAATGATGCGGTGGGCGGCCAGAGTCTGCACGATCTGGCTGTCCACGGTGCGGACGCTGGTGGCGCGCTCCAAATAGTACTGTTCCTGGGAGGCGGTGTCGAACTCCACCACTACTTCGCCCTTCTTGATCGGCTTACCGCTCTCGGCCAGTTTGACGATACGCGGGTCCGGCACTTGTGGGGCGGACAGAATCACGGAGCGCGTGCTGCGAATCTCTCCTCGCGTGCGCACGCTGATGACGAAATCTCCCTTGCGCACCCGTGCGGTGGCGATTTCGACCTCGGTGACGCCGCCGTAGTAGTAGGCCGCGTATCCACCGCCGCCGACAATCAGCAGCGCCGCAGCCCACCCGATGATCTTGTTGCGGCGCGACGCCCGCGCCTGCCCGAGCCTGGTCTTGGGTTTCAGATCTTTCGAAGCCACGCTCACTTACCCCCTGCGGGCGGCCGATCCAGGGCAATGACCTCGCCGGCTCGCAGCCCGGATCGCACCGCCACCGTCACATGATTCGACAATCCGAGTTCGACTTCCCGCCGCTCCCATCCCCCGGGATTTCTCACGAAAACGTAGGGCCTGCCGTTGGGGGAATCCTGGAAAATGCCGGCCAGTGGCGCCACCACCGTCTGTTCCTCGCGCGCCAGGATGACGTCCACGCTCACGGAAAGGTCAGGGATGACGCGCGGGTCCATCTTGTCTAATTTCAGGACGACGGGAACTTCCTTAACATAGTTGGCGCGGAATCCGCTGCTGGTGGGCATGGGCGCAATGGCATGGATGTGGGCGGGCAGCTCCAGACCCGGGTAGGCGTCGAAACGGACCCGGGCCTTCAGGCCCAGCCGCATCCGCTCGACATCCACCTGGTTGACGCGCGCCTGCACGACCATGGAGCTGGGATCCACGATCCGCATGAACATCATGCCCGGAGCCAGTTGGTCGCCCGCCCGGATCTGCGCCATCTCGCCGCTTCGCCAAATGGTTTGCATCACCACCACGCCGTCTATGGGCGCGCGCACCAGCATGCGCTCGGCGTTGGCCTCCGCCCGCCGCAGCTCATTCTGCGCTTGCTGCTTGTCTATTTCCGCCAGCCGGCGCTCCACCTGGTAGGTGGTCTCCTTCAGGCTGACCTCCTTCAGCAACTGCTTGTAGCGGGCCTCCGCGTGTTCGGCGATCAGTTTCAGCCGCTCAGTCATGATCGCCGATTGCACGGGGACGGTCTTCAGGTCAATTTGCGCCTTTTCCAGGTCGGCCTTCGCGGATTGAATGCTCTGCTCGTGGACTTTTCTTTCGACCTCGAGATCCGACTCGAGGATGCGCATGCCGGCCTCGACCAGGGCCATGCTGGCGCGGTAATCGTCCAGGCGCGTCAGCATGAATTGGCGGTCGAACTCCGCGACCACGTCGCCTTTCTTGACGAAGGTGCCCGGCGCCACCACATCCTGGAGCACCAAGCTGAAGTCGCTACCGCCGCGGCTGAAGCCTCCCTGGACGACCGCCACCTGGGCGCCGCCACCCCCGCCGCGGCCCGAACCGCCGCCACCGCCGCCTCCGCCGACGCGGGTCATGGTGACGCTACCAACCGAGCGGGCCAAGGAACCAGACCGGCTCCCCCCGCTGCTTTCCAAGCCACTCCCGCCCCCGCCACCTCCGCCCCCGGAGCCGGATTCACCGCCGGAAGATGCTCCGGCAGTCGAGACGCCGGCGGTAGCCGCCGAAGCGCCGGCGCTCGTGCCGGATGAGCTCGGGGAAGAAGAGGCGGAAGTACTGGTTCCGCCGGAGCTACCGGAGCTCGCGGAAATCGAATAGGAACGCGACGTGCGCGAGGCCAGACTGGAACTGAGTCCCCGGCCTCCGCGACTGCCGCGCAACTGGGGCGCCAGCAGTCCCGCGTATCGCTCAGCCGCCGTCACGCCGGTCAGCCGAATGGTTTCTTCGACTGCACCTTGATATGCTTTGGCTGTGCGCACCGCGGCCACCGTCGCTCGAGTCGGTGCTGCCGGGGATGCTGCCCGGAAAGCCCAATAGGAGGCAGCCGCCGCCAACACGGCAACTCCTGCCAGGCCGAAGACCCAGCGCCGCGGCCGCCGTACACGCATTGATTCCCCGTTGGTCGCATGGGATTTCATCGCTTATACCCGCCGGCGGATACGGTTCGACCCTCCGCCTTCCGGCTTACCACCCGAAAGTAAAAGACGATCTTAGCGCGCTAAAGGTTATGCAGGGGCAGCAGGCCGGCGCGAGCCTTTCCGCGGCCTCGAAGCCCACAGTCCCCACCTCCCGGCTGGAGCTGACACGGCGAAGGCCTGATGCTCGCCAAGGGCGTCTTAAAATCGAAATTCAGATCGCAATACCTTCCCATCGGCGCTCACCAAAGCCATGGCGACGAAGCGCGGCGTCGGCGGTTCCCCGAAGCGCAAATCCATGGCCTCCACCTGCATCGCGCCGTCGGGTTGGTCCACGGGAAGGAACCGCCACAGCGGGTATTGCGAAAAGTCCAGGAACACTCGGAATACCACCGAAGAACGCGCTGCGCGTTGGGCCTCCGCCTGCTCGGGGGTCTCACCGGCTTTGTGCAGCAGGCGAGCCGTCGAGGGGTCGAACTCCTCTCGTAAATTGAATTCGCAAGTGGCGTAGAAAGGCGGGGTCTCGATAATGCCTCGCCAACGGAAGGGATCACCGGGCGTAGGCAACGCCGCCACCCGGATGGGCGCTTCCCGCTGATAAAGACGGGCCGCCAATACCGCCACGGCGCGCTCGTGCAACATCCACCGTCCGCCCACGTAAACCACCAACACCATCAGGGCGAACACAGCCGCGCCGCGTCCGCTGCCGCTCCGCGCTCCGATCTCCCGACTCACCAGCCGACCCAGCATCGGACCAAGCACCGCGAGCAACAGAACCGCCCAGATCCACAAATCCACCACATGCAACAAATCCAGTCGCAACCAGCGGTCCGAGAATGGCAGCAGAAGCCGCACGCCGTATGCATTCGTGAGGTCCAGCAAGTCATGCAGGAGGACCGCCAGCAGGGATGCCGGATAACTGCGCGTCCACTCCAAGCGCCGTCCAAACCGGAGAGCCGCCACTAACAATGGCAAGACGGCGACTGCGGGCGCTGCGGCCAGCGCATGCGTCCACTGGCGATGCCAGGCCAGATAGGCTTCCGCACTCCAGAATCCGGCTACTCCGTCAACGTCCGGCGCCATCGCAGCCAGCGGCACAATCCAATACGCCTGCGGACTGAAGCGGTTCAGTCCCGCCCGGCTGACAACGACGCCGCTTAAGAAATGCGTCAGCGGGTCCATCGGCTCATCGCGAGGTCAGAAAGGCCGGCGGCGCCAGAACCGTCAGAGCGTCGGGCACAATTTCCACACGCGCCGGCAACCTCCCGGCATACTCACCGTCCACCTGGACGTAAATCGGTTCCGCGGCATCGGACTCGAAGACCACCTCCCGAGAACGCAGGAAGGTACATCCCGGGGCGCTGGCGGTCCTTCCGGCCAGGGCGGCTCCAAGATAGAGGGTGTAGTACCGGAACGTCGAGCGGCCCCGGAAGATCGCCACTTCGAAGTCATCTTTCAGCAACGAGGCGCCGGTGGCGATCTTCATGTACCCTGCATAATTCTTGACGCGGCTGGCCAGGGCGAAGGTGCAACGAAAGCGACGGCCTTCAGCGGCAGCCTCGAATTCGTCGAGCCGGCGCACGATCTCTTTGGCCGCGCCGACCCAGTAGGCGATCTGACCCAGCCTGGCTTTCAAGGACAGGTTGAGATGGTAAACAATATGCCCGTCAAAGCCCACGCCGGCCATCAGCAGGAAGTGACGAGGCTGGGACTGTCCGGCGCACCGCAGCAGGCCCACGGCGATGCGTAGCGGCACGCACTGGCCGATTCGCCGGGCGGCGGCCACGCTGCGGCGGGGCAGGCCCAACTCGCGCGCCAGGACGTTGGCCGTTCCGGCCGGCAACACCGCCAGAGGCACCTCGGAGCCGATCATGCCGTTGGCCACCTCGTTCAAGGTGCCGTCGCCTCCCAGCACCAGGATCGCGTCCGCGCCGGCTTCCAAACTCCGACGCGCCAGCTCCGTCCCACTGCCCGGCGCCGGCGTGCCAAGAGCCGTGACGCGGTGCCCGCACGCGCGCAGAGCTTGCAGCACACGGGCCAGCCGGGAGCTCGTGAAATACCTCAGGCCGCCCGCATAGGCGTTATAGATCAGGAAGGCGTTCCGGTATGTGACTATAGCTCTCCGCCCCTTGCAAAACCGACAATTATAATAGACGCGGGCCCGCGCAGGTCGTCCTTCAGCGCGGGTCGCAAGGCTGCCGAACATGCCCGAGGAAGTCCGCCAGCAAATCGAGCGATTACGCCAGGAGATTCGTCGTCACGAGTATCTCTACTACGTGCTCGACCAGCCGGAAATCAGCGACGCGGAGTTCGACGAGCTGATGAATCAGCTCAAGCGACTGGAAGCCGAACATCCCGAGCTGATCACGCCCGACTCTCCCACGCAGCGCGTGGGCGGCAAGCCGCGCGAGGGATTCGTCAAGGTCCGCCACAGCGCGCCGATGCTCAGCCTCGACAACGCGCTCACGGAAGCCGAGTTTCGGGACTTCGACCGTCGCGTGCGCCAGCTTCTGGGCGGCGCTCCGTACTCTTACGTCGCGGAACTCAAACTGGACGGCCTCTCGATGGCGGTCCACTACCGCGACGGTTTGCTCCAGCAAGCAGTCACGCGCGGCGACGGCATCGAGGGCGAGGATGTCACCGAAAACGCGCGCACCATTCGCTCTCTGCCCCTGCGGGTGCAGAGCGACTTGCCGGCTTTCGAGGTGCGCGGCGAAGTGGTCATGAATCGGCGGGCCTTTGAGCAACTCAATCTGGAGCGGGAGCGGCAGGGTCTGTCGCGTTTCGCGAACCCGCGCAATGCGGCGGCGGGTTCGATCCGCGTCCTGGAGCCCTGGATCACGGCCGCACGCCGCCTGGATTACTGGGCCTACTTCCTGCTGGTGGACGGCAACCCATACTATGAGAGCCACTGGGAGTCGCTGGAGGCGCTGGCGCGCATGGGCTTCAAGGTGAATCCCAACCGGCGCTTGTGCCGTGACGCCGAGCAGGTGATCGAATTCTGGCGTGAATGGGCGGAGCAGCGCGAGCGGCTGCCTTATGAGATTGACGGCGTGGTGGTGAAGGTGGATTCCGTATCGCAGCAACGACTGCTCGGCTGGACGGCCAAGGCTCCGCGCTGGGCCATCGCCTTCAAGTACGCTGCGCGACAGGCTGAGACGGTGGTCGAGGATATCACCGTGCAGGTCGGTCGCACCGGCACGCTGACGCCCGTGGCGCAGCTCCGCCCGGTGGAAGTGGGCGGCGTAACGGTATCGCGCGCCACGCTGCACAACGAGGACGAGATCGCCCGGCTGGGAGTACAGATCGGCGATACGGTGCTCATCGAACGCAGCGGCGACGTGATCCCCAAGGTCGTTCGCGTGCAGAGGCTGGGCAGCCCGCGGCGGCCTTTCCGTATGCCCACCCAGTGCCCTGTTTGCGGGGGCAAGGTGGTCCGTGAGGAAGGCGAGGTTGCCAGCCGCTGCATCAATACGAACTGTCCGGCACGGCTGAAAGAATCCATCTTGCATTTCGCGGCTCGCGGCGTGATGGACATTGACGGGCTGGGCGAGGCGCTGGTGGATCAGTTGGTGGACCGAGGCCTGGTCACCAGCGTGGCGGACCTTTACCGGCTGAAGCTGGAGGATCTCGTGCCGCTGGAGCGCATGGGCAAGAAGTCGGCCGAAAAGCTTTTGCGCAACATCGAGCAGTCCAAGCAGCAACCCTTGCCGCGCGTGCTGACGGCCCTGGGCATCCGTTTCGTGGGCGAGCGCACGGCGCAATTTCTAGCGGAAACCTTCGGCAGCCTGGACGCTATCGCGGAAGCGGACATCGAAACCCTCCAGAAGGCGGAGGAGGTCGGGCCGCGCGTGGCGCAAAGCATCTGGGAATTCTTCCGCGAGCCGCGCAATCGCGAGCTGGTGGAGCGACTGCGTGAGGCGGGCCTGCGCTTCGAGCATCGCGTCGAGCGGACGCGCGGCGGTCCGCTGGAAGGACTGACGTTCGTTCTCACCGGCACACTGCCCACCCTGAGCCGCGAGCAAGCTCGCGCCTTGATCGAGGCGGCCGGCGGGAAGGTCACCGGCTCAGTCAGCAAGAAGACCGATTACGTTGTCGCCGGAGAGGAAGCCGGATCCAAGCTGGCCAGGGCGCGGGAGCTCGGCATCAAAGTGATTGACGAAGCTGGTCTGCGCCGGCTGCTGGGCGAAACGGCGTAGCCTGCGCTAGGCTGGAAGTTGCGGATCTTCGAGAGCGTTGCCGCCACCCTGTTGACGTGGGGCCCGGCGGGCGTTTTTCTACTGGCGGCTCTGGATTCCGGCGGCGTTCCTATTCCGGTCGGGGTGGACGCCCTGGTGGCGGCTGTCGCAGCCCGCGACGCGCAGGTTGGAGTGTTTTCGGCCGGCCTTGCCGTGCTGGGATCGGCACTGGGGTGCCTGTTTCTTTATCAGCTCGGGCGAAAAGGCGGCCAGGCCTATGTGGACCGTAAAGCGCGCGGGCACACACGCGCTGCTCGATTCCGCCACTGGTTTCATCAGTACGGGCTGCTGACGGTATTCATCCCGGCGTTGATTCCGGCGCCCCTGCCCACCAAGGTTTTCGTGCTGCTGGCGGGAGCCATGGGCGTCCGGCGCACAGCCTTCTTGCTCACCGTACTGGCGGCGCGCATCCCCCGTTACTTCGGCATGGCGTGGCTGGGATCGCGTTTGGGCCGAGGACCCACCGAGTTCTTTCGCGATCACGGCTGGGTCCTGGCGGGCGGGGCTGTCGCGCTCTTTTTCGCCCTCGCCGCGCTGGTGAAGCTCACGAGCCGGCTTCGCGCGCGGAGTACAATAACGGACAGCGATGATGCCTCAGCTTACCCGTCGTGAGTTCTGGCGCGCGGGCGCTCTCACCGTTGCTCCGCTCCTGTTGCGCGCGGCCGACGCACGCCGCATCCGCGTCAGCAGCGTGCGTTTCGAGTATGAAGACTATCTGTACCGCACGCCGATCAAATTCGGCGGAACGGCGCTGGACCGCGCGACGCTTCTGAACGTGCACTGCGTCGTCGAGGCGGCCGACGGCCGGACGGCCCGCGGTTTCGGCTCCATGCCGCTGGGCAACATCTGGGCCTGGCCTTCGAAACTCCCTTACGAGACCACGCTGGGAGCGATGAAGGAGCTGGCCTCCCGCATTGCGCGCCTCACCGAGCAATCCAAGGAATCCGGGCACCCGGTGGATATCAACGTGGCGCTGGAGCCGGAGTACCTGAAAGCCGCCAGGGAGGTGGAACGCGAGCTCAAGCTCCCCGAGCCGATACCGAAACTTGCCACTTTGGTTGTGGCCAGCCCGTTCGACGCCGCCGTTCATGACGCTTACGGAAAGCTTCATAAACTGAGTTGCTATCGCACTTACGGACCTGCGTTCATGCAGTATGATCTGGCGCACTACTTACTGCCGGAGTTCAAGGGCGAGTATCTGGAACGTTACGTCCTGCCCAGCCCCAAGCCGCGCATGCCCCTGTATCACTTAGTGGGCGCGCTGGATCCCATCACCGAAGAGGACATCACCAAGCGCATCAATGACGGACTTCCGGAAACGCTTCCGGAGTGGATCCTCTACAACGGCTTGACTCATATCAAGATCAAGCTGAACGGCGACGATTTGAAATGGGACGTCGAGCGGGTTGTGCGAATTGACCGGGTAACTTCGGAAACGCAGGCGCGCCGCGGCGTGAAGACCTGGTATTACTCGGCGGACTTCAACGAAAGGTGTCCCAATGTGGACTACCTGCTCGATTTTCTGCGGCAGGTCAAGGAGAAGACGCCTGCCGGCTTCGAGCGCATTCAGTACGTCGAGCAGCCTACCGCGCGCGACTTGAAGGCCAACCGTCACAACGTCATGCACGAGGCTGCGAAGCTGCGCCCGGTGGTGATTGACGAGTCGCTGACCGATCTGGAGAGCCTGCTCCTGGCGCGCGAGATGGGTTACAGCGGCGTAGCGCTGAAAGCTTGCAAAGGCCAGACCCAGGCGCTGTTAATGGCCGCCGCGGCTCAAAAATTCAAGATGTTTCTGTGCGTGCAGGACCTGACCTGCCCCGGCGCTTCGCTGATCCACTCCGCCGGACTGGCGGCTCACATCCCGGGCGTGGCGGCCATCGAAGCCAACGCCCGCCAGTACGTACCTGCGGCCAACAAAGGCTGGGAAGAGAAATTTCCCGGGATTTTCCGGATCAAAGACGGCATGATGCGCACCGGCGTGCTGCGCGGCCCGGGTTTGAGCGCCGTGCCGGCCTGAGCCGGCCCCCGGGCTCGGCGGAAACAGCGCCGTCCCAGCGGGCCCGTGGCGGCCGCGGCGCACAGCTCCGAACAACCAACCCTGCGCATCATCCCCCATGTCCGTTAGATTTGGCGAAGCGCCACCCGACTGCCGGCGGCCCGCCTGACCGGAGGCGCCATCCCGGAACGCAGCGCGTCAGCCAACGCGAACCGCTCAGGCCGCGTGTCGCCGCCGTCCTCCCTGGCAGGGGTAGCAAGTCCTCTGCCTCTCGAGAGGAAGGCGAAGCGTAGAAGCGGGCTCCGCGGCAGCGCGGACCGGCAGGCTAGTGAGGCGCCGAAACGCCGGCTCCGGTGGGGGCGAGCAGGGGCGTGAGGGCCGCGCGGCGGAGCCGGAGAAGACCTCGAGCGAGGGCGGGGAGCGGGCCTTGAAGCCGGCGTTTCGGAATTCTTGATCCAGGGGGGTCCGCGGTGATGCCGGGTGATGACACGTTTTATAATCGTGCTATTATCGTTAATAGATCGGTATGGAGATTTCGACATCCCGCAGGCCTGCGCGGTCCCTCCAGGCGCGGTTGGTGGATCGCATCCGCACCATGATCCTGAGCGGGGAGCTCCGCCCCGGCGATCCCGTGCCGGAAATTCATATGGCGCGCCGCTTGCGCGTCAGCCAGGCGAGTATCCGCGAGGCTCTCCTCCGCCTGGAACACGCCGGGTTAGTGCGACGCGTCCTCAACGTAGGAACCTTCGTAACCCAGTTATCGCCGCGGGACATCCGCGAGCGCCTGCGCCTGCGCGTGTTGCTGGAGGGGCTGGCCTGCGAGGACGCAGCTCGCCGCGTCGGTCCTGCCGATCACGAAGAGATCGAGGTGCGGTTGGCGGCCATTCGTGCCGGGGTGGCGGCGAACGATCACTTCGCCACGGCGCAGGCGGACCTGGAATTTCACCGCTGGATCTGGATGCGCTCCGGCGACGAAACGCTGTACCAGTGCCTGGATCAAATCACCGTGCCGCTATTTGCCTTCGTCTCGCTCGAACGTTATCGGCGGGGCGAGCGGTTGCTCGGCGCCGTTCAGGCTCACGAGCCCATCGGCGAGGCGCTCAAACGCAATGATCCCGGCGCCGCCCGGGAGGCCATCCGCGAGCACATCGAAAGCTCTTACGCCGAGTTTCTCGGTGGTGTCCCCTTCCGTGAGAGTCCAGAGCCGGGGAGGTAACTGTCATGAGAGAAAGGCTACGGATTGCGTGTGTGGTGATTCTGCTTGCCGCGCTGCCGCTGGTCGGACAAATCGGCGGCGGTTCTTTGGTAGGCCACGTAACCGACCCTACCGGGGCAGCCGTCGTGGGGGCCAGGGTCGTGGTGGTCAACGTAGAGACCTCGGTGCGCCGGGAGACCACGACCAACGACACCGGCTATTACGAATTTCCGTTGTTGCCGCCGGGCCGCTACCGGCTGGAGGCTGAGCAGGCCGGCTTCCGGCGGGCCACCACCGCGGTGTTCGCCGTGAACGTGGGCACTCGACCGCGCGTGGATTTGAAGCTGGAGCTGGGTCAGGTCACCGAATCCGTCGAGGTGGTGGCGACGGCGCCGATCGTGAACGCCACGACAACGGACCTCGGTGTAGCGATGCCCCAGTCCATGATCGAGGCGCTGCCGCTCAACGGGCGGAATTTTCAACAGCTCGTGGGCCTTCAGGCGGGCGTGCTGCCCAATCCGAGCTCGAGTGCCGGCGGCCGCGGCGGGATCGAGTTCCACGGCGCCAGCGCGCTGGGCAACAGCATGCTGCTGGATGGTGTGGACATGTCGTTGGGCGAAGTCAATGCCACCGGGAACGCCACAGGCGGCGGTCCGTTGATCAATACCGTCAGCGTCGAGGCGATTGAGGAATTCAAGGCCACCGGCAATGCGATGTCGGCCGAGTTCGGCCGCTCAATCGGGGGAGTGTTGAACGTCACCACCAAGAGCGGAACCAACCAGTTTCACAGCGTGATCTTCCACTTTTTCCGCAATGACCAACTGGACGCCAACAGCTTTTTCTCGAACCGCTCAGGCTTTCCGCGGCCCCCGCTGCGCTGGAATCAATTCGGCGGCAATCTAGGTGGTCCGATCAAACGCAACCGCGCCTTTTTCTTCTTCAACTACGAAGGCGCCCAGGTGCGACGGCCGACCCAGGTGACCGGCAACGTCGCAACCCCGGCCCTGATGGCGCGGCTCACGCCCGCCCTTCGCGGCCTGTTCGAAGAACTCTCACCCAAGGAGTTCACTCCCACCGCCAATCCGCTCGTAGGGCTTCACCGGCGGAACGACCGAAACGTCAACGACGAACACACGTATTTGGCGCGAGGCGACGTGGACCTCTCCCGCCATCGAGTCAGCTTGCGTTATAGCTACAACCACCAGGATGTGAAGACCCCCACGCTTCCTCCTGGCATGCCGCGCGTCTTCCCTACTCGCTTTCACAATGCGGTACTCCAGGACAGTTGGACGGTCAGTCCCACGGCGTTCAACGAATTGCGGCTGGGCTTCAACCGCACGGACCTCGACCGCCGCGAGGAGGGACGCGACCGAGTGCCGGCCTGGGTGAGCGTATCCGGCGTGGGAGTCAGCTTGAGTCAGCCCGGCTATTTGCACTTCATTCCGACCACCTACACGCTGGCTGACAACCTCTCTTTAGTTCGCGGCAGGCACACCGTGAAGACCGGCCTGGAGATTCGCATTACCATGAACAACCGCGACCAGGGCGGCCAGCCGACGCATATGTACAACAACCTGGACGATCTGATCGCCGACCGTCCGAATCGCATTCGGCTGCTGTTCGGGGGCGGCAAAGGGCTGAAAACGACCAACTACGGCTTCTACCTTCAGGACGACTGGCGTCTGGCGCCGAACTTCCAAATCAACATGGGGCTGCGCTATGAGTACTCGCCCCCTTTGCGCGGGGGATTCAATGTGGCGACTTCAGATCCCTTCGGCCCCTTTATCCGCTCGGCGCGGGATGATATGTTCATCGCCGACCGGAACAATTGGGCTCCTCGCTTGGGTTTGGTCTACGATCCTTTCGGCGGACAGAAGTTCGTTGTGCGCGCAGGCGGGGGCGTCGGCTACCTTCCGCAACAGGCCATCTTCATTATGGATATGGCGTTCATAGATCCCCGTCTGCCTTTCGTAGCGGACTTCGCTCCCGCGGAGCTGGCTCCTGCGCCCACGACCTATCCGTTCCCGCTAGCCTTCGTGTACCGCATCGCCTCGAACCCGGCCCTCCTGCCGCCAACGCTGGTGGTCCCGAGGCAGATCATGGACTTCAACCGCCGGGATAGTTACGGGGGCATGTGGAACTTCAGTCTGCAAAGCGCGGTGACGCCTAACCTGGCCATACAGGCCGCCTATGTCGGCACCCGCAACGTGAAGCTCAGCTCGCCTCGTAACGTCAACCTGGTAAATCCGGCCCTGGGGCGGAGGCCGCGTCCGGATATGGGTGACGTCAACTTCATGGAGAATGCCGCGAATATCTCCTACCACGCCCTACAGATTTCCGTAAACCAAAAGACCCACCGCAACCTTACCTTTGACGCTTACTACACCTTCGCCAAAGCGACTACCTACTACGTGCCCGATGGAACCATAACTTTCACGCTCAGTCAGCTTCAGGATCCGTATAACATCGCCGGCTCGCGGGGAGTCAAAGACGGTGATCTGCGGCATCGCTTTGTGAGCACCTTCTCTTACGCCATCCCCATCGGCCCGCTGGACAAGAACCGCTGGGCGAGAATCTTGCTGGGCGGATGGACCGCACAAGGAATCCCGGCCTGGCGCTCGGGCTTACCAGTGAACGTTACGGCGGGGATCCAGTTGGTGCAGAACGGGCGAGTGGACGGCCAGAGGCCCGACTATGTGGGCGGCGTCAATCCGTACCGGCGCGACCCCAAAGCCTTGACGTGGCTGAATCCGGCGGCCTTTGACAACCTGACGCCGCGCGCCCAAGGCCGCTTCGGCAACCTGGGCTACAACGTTTTCCGCTCCCCTTCCGGCTTTACGTTCGACGCCGCGTTGCACAAGCACTTCGCAGTGCGCGAGGGACACCGGTTGACGTTCCGATTCGAGATGTTCAACGCGCTGAACCATAAAGTGCTCGGAAGACCGGTGGCCGTATTGAGTAACCCGAACTTCGGCCAGATTCTGAGCGCGAGCGGCGGCCGCAATATCCAGTTGGCTCTCAAGTACAGCTTCTAATGGGGCGGTCGCTCGCAGAGCAAACGGAGCCGCCTGAGCGGCGGCGCTCCCGGTCAAGCGTCGTGAGCACCGGCCGGGGCTTTGCCGCCGCTCGCATCCTCGCGAGCGAGGTTGTCCCTCATTGGGGGCGGGAACGGATTCCGCAGTCCACGCAGCGGAGGTAGAACTTCGATGAACCGAGGCCGTTGGCTCCTGCTGGTGCTGGGCTGGCCGTTGCTCAACGCCGCACAGCCCTTCGAAATGGACGTCTTCCGTAGTGGCGAAGGCGGCTATCACACTTACCGCATTCCGGCGCTGATCGTCACGAAGAAGGGGACGTTGCTCGCGTTTTGCGAAGGCCGCAAGCATAGCGCGTCCGACTCCGGCGATATTGATTTACTGTTGCGTCGTAGCTTCGACGGGGGCCGCAGTTGGGGGCCGGTCCAGACAGTGGCGGATTTCGGTCCCGACACCATCGGTAACCCCGCGCCCGTGGTGGACCGGCGAACCGGGACGATTTGGTTGCTGCTGACGAGCAATCCGGGTCACATCACCGAGCGTCAGATCGTAGATCAGACAGCGGAGGGCACACGCACAGTGTGGATCACGCATTCGCGCGATGAGGGCGCCAGTTGGGCGCAGCCCGTGGAGATTACCGCGTCGGTGAAGCGTCCGGAATGGACGTGGTACGCCACCGGGCCAGGCAACGGGATTCAACTGAGGAGTGGGCGGCTGATGATCCCCTGTGACCACATCGTGGCCGGCAGCAAAGCCAGGCACTCGCACGTGATCTATAGCGACGACGGAGGAAAGAGCTGGCGTATCGGGGGCATTGCGCCGGAGGGAACCAATGAATGTGCGGTGGTGGAGCTACGCGACAGGACGCTGCTGCTGAACATGCGCGGCTATCGCGGTACGAACCGCCGTGGGGTGGCCCTCAGTCGCGACGGTGGGTTGAGCTGGACGGACTTTCGCTGGGATGAGACCCTCATCGAGCCTGTCTGCCAGGCCAGCATGATCCGCTACGGCAAGGACCGCGTTTTGTTCTCCAATCCTGCGGACATGAAACGCGTCAACATGACGGTGCGCGTGAGTCGGGACGGCGGCCGTACCTGGCCGCACGCTCGCCAAGTTTACGCCGGACCTTCGGCTTACTCCTCCTTGGCCGCGCTGCGAGACGGGTGGATCGGCTTGCTTTACGAATCGGGTGAGAAGACTCCCTACGAGCGGATCCGCTTTACGCGCTTCTCCCTGAAGTGGCTGGAGGGCCGCTGAGCAAGTACACTATCCAAAGACGCGGAGGTTCGAACGTTGAAGTTGGGCGGAATCGTTCCAGCGCTGGTGACCACCGTGGACGCCGAAGGCCGCTTCGTATCCCGGCCGTTCGAGCAACTTCTCGAACGCGTGTACGCCGCCGGTTGCGACGGAGTTTATGTCTGCGGCCAGACCGGCGAAGGCCTGCTGCTGGAAGCGAAGCAGCGGCGGGCGGCAGCGGAGGCGGCAGTGCGGAATTCGCCCGCGGGCAAGCAGGTGATCGTGCATGTGGGCGCCTACCGCACGGCGGAAGCGGTGGAGCTGGCCAGCCACGCTTCGCAGCTCGGCGTCGCTGCAATCAGCAGTCTGCCGCCGTTGGGAAGCAATTACAGCTTCGCTGAGATCCGCGGCTATTACGAGGCGATTCTGGCGGCCGCCGATGCGCCGGTCTTGCTTTATTGGTTCCCGGAGTTATGCCCGACCATCACAGAAACCGAGCAGATCCTGGAGCTGCTCGAGCTGCCGGGCGTCGCGGGATTGAAGTTCACGGATTTCGACCTCTACCGCATGGCGCTCATCAAGGACAGCGGCGCCGTCGTCTTCAATGGTCGTGACGAGGTCCTGGTGGCAGGGCTGCTCATGGGAGCTGACGGAGGCATCGGGACGTTCTATAACCTCACGCCGGAGCTGTTCGTCGAACTCTATCGGTTGGCGCGCTCCCAACAATGGGCAGCGGCGCGGGCGGTGCAGGCGCGCATCAACGAGCTGATTCGCATCACCCTGCGCTTTCCCGCGCTGGCGGCCGTCAAACGGATGCTGGAGTGGTCCGGCATCCAGTGCGGCCCCGTACTCGCACCGCGGCGAGGGCTAACTCCGGAGGAAGAGCGCCGCTTGGCAGAGGCTCTGGCGACATCGAGTTTCGCCGCGGCCTCATTCGCCGGCGCGCGAACCCCATGACCGCATCGCGCTACGCATGGCTTCTAGTGGCGCTGCTCTGGGTGGTGGCCCTATTGAATTACCTGGACCGGCAGGTTATTTTCTCGGTCTTTCCGTTATTGAGCCGCGACCTTGAGCTTTCCCCTGCACAGTTGGGATTATTGAGCACCGCCTTTCTTTGGATTTACGGCTTGCTGAGCCCGCCGGCCGGCTATGTCGCGGATCGCTTCGGTCGCGCGAGGGTGATCCTGGTAAGCTTGCTCCTCTGGAGCCTCATCACCTGGGCTACGGGACACGCGCGAGACTTCCCGCAACTGCTCATCGCGCGCGCCCTCATGGGTGTGAGCGAAGCCTTTTATATCCCCGCTGCTTTAGCTTTGATCGCCGCGACCCATTCCGAGCGCACTCGCTCGCTAGCCACCGGGGTGCATCAAACCGGCATTTATGTCGGCCTGGTGTTGGGCGGCGCGGGGGGCGGCTGGATGGGAGAGCGTTACGGCTGGCGCGCCGCCTTCACGATTCTGGGCGTGGTTGGGGTTTGCTACGCGGTTTTGCTGACTGCGGCGCTCCGGCCGGTGATGGCGCCCGGTCCGCCGACTCCGGCCTGCAAACCGGACTTCGGCAAATCCCTCGTTCGGTTGCTGCGCTTACCGGGATTTCCGGCCCTCACGGCGGTCTTCGGCGCGCTCTCGGTAGCCAACTGGCTGGTCTACACCTGGTTGCCGTTCTATCTTTACGAGCGGTTTCACATGAGTCTGACGCTAGCGGGTTTCTCGGCCACTTTCTATATTCAAGCCGCCAGTCTCGCAGGCAGTCTCGGTGGGGGATGGCTGGGGGATCGTTGGTCGCGGAAAAGCTCACGGGGACGCGTATGGACCCAGGCTCTGGGTCTCGGGGTGGCGGGACCGTTTCTGTTCACGCTGGCAAATACGAGTTCTTTGCTTGTACTGATTCTATCGCTGGTTTGTTTCGGTCTCGGACGTGGCTTTTACGACGCCAACGCCATGCCCGTATTGTGCCAGATCGCCCGCGACGAGCTTCGAGCCACGGGGTACGGAGTTTACAACCTGGCCGGGTGCGTTCTCGGAGGGTTGGCGGGCGCCCTGGCCGGCATTTTGAAAGGACGTCTGGGGTTGGGCGGCGCTTTTCAACTGGCGGCCGCTTTGGTGCTGATCTCGGCGATCGGGCTGGTCCGCGCTACGGGCGCCCTGGAATCCTCTCGGCCCGCTCAGACGACGAGAGAGTGAGCTGGGCGCCCTTCCTCTGCGGGACATCGAAGCGACCACGGAACGTAAGACGGGTCGCCGCGTTGCCCCCGGCGGTCCGACGGGGATACTAGCCGTCAACATCGAACCCTGCCGCGAGCGAGTTGCAGTCCGCGGGCAGAAATAGTACAGTAGGCCGGAGCGGAGGAATAGATGCCTTTTTGCACGAATTGCGGCGCCGTGGTGGAGGGCCAGTATTGTCCGCAGTGCGGAAGGCCCGTGGCGAGTGCGCCCGGCCCCGGGCCCCAGAGTCAACCGCCTTCCCCTCCGCCGGCCCCTGCGGCCGCCGGCGGACTCACGGACGATGTGGCCTCAGCGCTCTGTTATCTGTTGGGGTTCATCACCGGGATCATCTTCCTGGCCATCGCACCCTACAACCAGAACAGGACGGTTCGCTTCCACGCTTTCCAATCCATCTTCCTGTCGGTGGGCGTGATCGCTCTCTCGATCGGGTTGGCCATCCTCTCCATGGTGTTGTTCGCCATTTCCTTCTGGCTCGGGACGCTGTTCGGGCTGATTCAGATGGTCTATGGTTTGGCGGTATTCATCCTCTGGCTCTATATGATGTGGAAGTCTTACCAGGGCCAGAAGGTGGCGCTGCCGGTGATCGGCGAACTCGCCGAGAAACAGGCCTGAGGGCTGCGGATCCGCGCGGCGCCCGTAGCCCCGCAGGGGCCTGAGCCGTCTATGAATTAATGAGACCGCTCGCATTGTGTGCGCTGGCCGTAACGTTGGCTCCCGCACAAGTTCCGCGCGTCGGCGCGATTGACTTCTACGGGCTCAGAAAGCTCTCGGCCGAGGCGCTCCGCCGGGCATTGGGCGTCGCCGAGGGAGAACGCCTGCCGGCCTCAAAGGCGCTGTTGGAGGAAAAGCTGGAGGCGTTGCCTGAAGTGGTGCGGGCGCGCGTGGAAGCGGTCTGTTGTGATGGCGATCGCGTAGTCCTCTATGTAGGAATCGAAGAGAAGGGTGCGCCGCACTTCGAGTTCCGGTATCCGCCGCGCGGGAACGTCAGGTTACCCGAGGCGATCGTCGAGGCCTATCGCGGGTTCATCCGCGCCTTCGAGCAGGCCGCCCGGCTCGGCGACACCGCCGAGGATCTCTCCCAGGGTTACGCGCTGGCCGCGGACCCGGCGACTCGCGCGTTCCAGGAACAGTTCCGAAACTTCGCCCAATCTCATTTGCCGATCCTGCGCCGGGTGCTACGGGAATCCATTCACGATGACCAGCGGGCGATCGCCGCCTACGTCATCGGTTACGCACCCCGGGAGCGGGGCGTGGTCGAGGATCTGCAGTACGCCCTGCGGGACGCCGACGAAGCCGTGCGCGCCAACGCCTTGCGGGCGCTGGCGGCTGTAGCTGTGCTCGCCCGTAGCGATCCGGAGCTGGGCCTGCGCGTGGAGCCCACCTGGATGATCGAAATGTTGAACTCGATTTTCTGGAGCGATCGCTACCGCGCCGCCTGCGCGCTGGTGAACCTCACCGAAGACCGCAATCCTCGGACGCTGGATCACATACGCGAGCGGGCGCTGGCCTCGTTGATCGAAATGGCGCGCTGGAAGGCTCTGACTCACGCGCTGCCCGCGTTTTTGCTTCTCGGGCGCGTGATCGGCCTGCCGGAGAAGGAGATCTACGAGGCCTGGGAGCGCGGAGAGCGCGAGAAGGTCATCGCGCGGGTCGCCGGCCAGTGACGGCCTGCGCAGCCCGGCGGTTTCGACTAGCATAGAGGGTTCGAGGAGAAACGTCATGACTGGTGAGTCCCGACGTGATTTTGCACGCCGCGCGGGCATCGCCACCGCGCTGAGCTATTCCCGCATCTTGGGCGCCAATGATCGCGTGCGCCTGGGTTACATCGGCCTGGGCAACCGCGGCGATCAGGTGCACGAAGCCTTCCTGGAGTACGCCGACCAGCAGACCGTGGCGGTCTGCGATCTGCGCGAGGACTATATGGACCTGGCGGTGAAGAAGTCCCGCGCCAACCCCAGGAAGTACAAGGACTACCGCAAGCTTCTGGAGGACAAGGAAGTGGATGCCGTGGTCATTTCCACTCCCGACCACTGGCACGCTCTGATGTTCATTGACGCCTGCCTGGCGGGCAAGGATGTGTATGTGGAGAAGCCGCTCTCGCTGACGGTGGTGGAGGGGCGGCGCATGGTGGAGGTCGCCGAACGCACCAAACGCGTGACGCAGGTGGGCATCCACCGCCGCTCGGCGCCCTTCTTGAAGGAAGCGGCGGAATTCGTGCGTTCCGGCGGCATCGGCCACGTCACCGTGGCCAAAGGCTACCACATCTTGAACGAGTGGCCGCTCGGCATCGGTTCTCCGCCGGATGAGCCGCCGCCCAGTGAGTGGGAATGGGAACAATGGTTGGGTCCGGCTCCCAGGGTTCCCTACAACAAAAATCGAACTTACTACCGTTTCCGCTGGTTTTACCACTATTCGGGCGGCCAACTTACTAACTTCGGCGTGCATTATGTGGACATGCTGCGCTGGTGTCTGGGACAGGATGCGCCGCGCGCCGTAACCGCCCTGGGCGGCAAGTACGCCATCAAAGACAATCGGGAGATTCCCGACACCCTGGAGGTGCTCTGGGAGTTCCCCGGACCCACGCTCATGGTCTTCACGCAATATAACTGCAACGCCGCGCCCGGCAACGCGCAAAACGCCGAAATGGAGCTGCGGGGGACCAAGGGCACGATGTACATCCACGGCAATCGTTGGGAGGTCGTGCCCGAGAGCCAGGCCGCGGTCGAGGTCCCGGCGCGCACCCCGCTGGATCGGGCTCACGAGCGCGCCTGGGGGCAGTCGCGCAAGCCTGTCATGGAGCCGCGCAGCGCTAGGGGCAGCGCCGACACGCGTTTTCATGCGCGTAACTTCCTGGACTGCATCAAGAGTCGCCAGAAGTGCAATTGCGACGTCCTGACCGGGCATCTGTCCACCGCCGCCACGTTGATCGGCAACATCGCCCTCAAAACCAAGAGCTATCTGGAGTGGGATCCCAAGGCGGAGCGTTTCACCAACAATGAAGCGGCCAACCGCTTCCTGCATTACCGCTACCGTGCGCCCTACAAGTTGAGTTGAACTGCCGGGCTGATCACGAGCGGGCGGTGCCGAAAGGGTGCGCCGCGACGTACAGCGCAGCAGCTTGTCTGACCATCTTTTTTTCCGGAGTTTGTCGCCATGGACGCCATACAGGCCCTGAAGACACGACGTTCGGTGAGAGCGTTCACGGACCGCCCGGTTGACCGGAGGATCCTGGAAGACATCGTGGACTGCGCGCGCCTGGCCCCCAGCGCCCGCAACGTTCAGCCCTGGGAGTTCGTCGTGCTGGACGATCGCCGAAAGCTGCGCGAACTGGCCGCCCTCACCGACTACGGTCGCTTTATCGCTCAAGCCGCAGCCTGCATCGTGGTCCTTTGCCAAACCACGAAGTATTATCTCGAGGACGGCAGCGCGGCGACCGAGAATCTTCTGCTGGCTGCGCACGCTTACGGCCTGGGCGCGTGCTGGGTGGCGGGCGACAAGAAGCCGTACGCCGGCCAAGTCCTCGGTCTCGTGAGCGCTCCCCCGGACTACAAGCTGGTGAGCATGGTGGCGCTGGGCTATCCGGCCGAAGAGCCGCGCGTCGAGAAACGCCCGCTGGCCGAGGTGCTTCACTGGAACCGGTTCTGAGCGCCCGCCGGAGCGCGCCTCGAGCCCTTCGCCTCTCACTGCGCGGCGTGATCGGAAAGCTTCGCCGCGAGCCCGCCGCAAGGGCAGCGCGTGCGCGCTAAGATGGCGGACATGCTCACACGACGTCAGGTTCTGGCTGCGCCCGGGCTACTGCGCGCCGCAACTTCTGAACGCCCCAATTTCATCGTCTTTCTCTCCGACGATCACGGCTACCACGATCTGGGCTGTCAGGGGGCCGCGGATCTGAAGACCCCGAATCTGGACGCTCTGGCGGCCTCCGGGGCGCGCTTCACGAACTGGTACTCGAACGCTCCGATGTGCGCTCCGGCGCGCGCCGCGTTGCTCACGGGCCGCTATCCGATTCGCGCCGGCGTGCCTCAGAATGGGCCGGCCCTTCCCCGCTCCGAGCGCACCATCGCCGCGCTGCTGAAGCCGCTGGGCTACGCGACGGCCCTGATCGGCAAGTGGCATTTGGGATCCACTCCTGAAACCGCACCCAATGCGCACGGCTTCGATTACTTCTTCGGTTTTCATTCCGGCTGCATTGACTATTACTCGCACCGTTTCTACTGGGGCGAGCCGAAGATCGTCAACTACCACGATCTGTGGCGCAATGGCGCCGAGATCTTCGAAGACGGTCGGTACATGACCGAGCTGATCACGCGCGAGGCGCTGGATTTTATCAGCGGCAACCGTTCCCGGCCTTGGTTCCTCTACGTGGCTTATAATGCGCCGCATTACCCGATGCATGCTCCCGAGCGCTATGTGGCTCGGTTCCCGGACTTAGATCCGGAGCGTCGCATGTACGCCGCGATGCTGGCCGCGGTGGACGATTCGGTGGGTGAAATCATGGGACTGATCCGCAAGCTGGGCCTGCGGGAGAACACGATGGTATTCTTCAGTTCCGACAACGGCGCCACCGCCGAGCCGCGCGCTGGTTGGAACCAGCAGCCCGCTCGGGGCGGGAGCAATCGTCCGTTTCGCGGCTGGAAATTCAGCCTCTTCGACGGCGGCATGCACGTGCCCGCGATTGTGAGCTGGCCGGGAAGAATTCGCGGCGGGCAGGTTATAGGGGAAATGGCGTCGCACCTGGATCTCATGCCCACGATTCTAAAGGCCGCCGGCGCGCCGCTGCCGGAGGATCGCACGATTGACGGCCGCGACATCTTGCCGGTGGCCGCGGCCCGGGCCCGCTCGCCTCACGATGCGCTGTTCTGGTCCTCCGGCGGACAGCTTGCCGTCCGCCGCGGACGCTGGAAGTTAGTCAAAGATGGCTATCTGGCCGACGGCACGCCGGAAGGCCGCCGCAAATTCGAAGGAGAGGACGCGTTGTTTCTTTCCGATCTGGACGAGGATCCCGGGGAGACGCGCAATCTGCGCCGGCAGCATCCCTCACTGGTGGATGAGCTGCTGACGCTGGCGCAGCGGTGGATGCAGGAAGTTCAGCGTCCTTGAGGCCGCGCCTTCACGGATGGCGAAACTCGTGAGCGCGGGGGATCAGCTCCAGATACACTCGTGCGGGCAGCTCCGTGCGCCAGTGGCCCGCAAGCTGCGCCCAGCCCGTGATTCCCAAGAACAGCAACGCGATGCCGGCCGCCATGGCCCACGCAGGCACGCGCCGGCGCCCCGGCGCGGTCAGATCCAGCGCGCCCTTGACCGGGCAAACCGCCACACATTCCAGACAACCGGTGCACTCGGCCGAACGCACCTGAAGGAGCCGGTCCACGGGCAGCAGCGCCGGGCAGGCCTTGGCGCACTTGGCGCAATCAATGCAGGTCTGAGGATCGCGTCGGATTCGCAGCGGACTGAATAGCGAAGCCAGGCCCACCAGCGCGCCATAAGGGCAGAGATATCGGCACCAGAAGTTCTGGAAAAACAGGCTGAGCACCGCCAGCACGCCGATCACGATGGCGGCCGTGAGACTGAGGTGACGGAAGAAGTTCAGCATCTTCACGTCGGCGATCAAGCCGTAAGGGCCGGCCATGAAGGCGTGGATGGCCGCCGCGGACATGCCGGCAATCGCGTAGACGAACAACGCGAGCAGGATGTACTTGAGACTCCGCAAGATCAGGTCCAACCAGCGCGGCAGCGCCCAGGTTCTTCCGAACATCCGGCGCCCTGCGCGCCACAGATACTCCGACAGCGTCCCAATCGGGCACAGCCAGCTACAGAAGCTTTTGCGGAACAGCCAGGAGACCAGGAGAAAAGTTGCCAGCAGCACCATCGCGGCGGGGTGGATCACCGGCATCCGCCCGGTCTCGAGAAAGGCTTTGAGGTTCATCAAACCTGCGATGGGCAGCCAGCCTTCAACGCCTGCCGGACGCGGCACGAAGATCGTCGCGCCGCCTGTCTCCCAGTAGCGGACGAACAGGTAGAACTCCACGCCGATCCACACGTTCAGGGCGGCGAAAGCAAGCTGCATGGTGCGGCGCAGGAGTTGCGAGCGATCGTCGCGACGGCGCTCGATGGGCCTGGCGGCGCGCTTCGGCGCCGCCGCCGGGCCTTCCCGGCGGCCCAGGTCCGGACCGGCGACCACAGCCATCACTTTCAAGCTAGCCGGGTCTGGGGCCGGCCTCAGTGACCGCGGTCACGCAAAGCGCGGTTCAGGGCGTCGGATCGGGACTCGGGGCCGGCCCGCTCAGGTGGCGGTAGTAGCCGAGGTCTTCACCGGTCAACCATTTCGTGATGAAGATGATTTGGCCCGTGTGCTGGGAGAAATGCTCGACGGCGTGGTAGACGGCCTCCAGAACCGTCACGCGGTAGCCTTGAATGGTGACCGACTCCCGCAGTCGCTGGGGCGTCAGACCTTCGAGAATGGCGTCGGCCTCGCGCAGTACGGCGTCCAGCCGCTCGATCAGCTCCGTACGGGATAGACCGCCGTGGGCGGCGAATTCCGCGTCGCGGGCACGGATGTCCGGCAGGCCGCCGGCGCCGTGGCCGATCCACTGCCGGACGTTTCCGCAGAGGTGAAGCACCAGGTTGCCCGCAGCGTTCTGATGCCGCCCGCCGCGGCTCCAGATCTGCTCTTCGCTGAGCCGACTCAGGCAGTCAGCGATGCGGTCCGCCAACTGGCGCAGTTTGCGGCGGGAAAAGTCCAGGAACAACCGATGGATCTCGCTCTCCATATTGCGAGCATAACCCTGCTGGCGCAAACCAGAGGCGCCGGAGTAGACTGCAAGAGTGATGGGAGGTCCAATGCGAAGCGCATGGGCATTGCTGGCTTGCGCGCTGGCGTTGAGCGGCCAGCGCAAACCGGGCAGTCCGCTCGACAATCTGCCGCCGAACATCGAGATCCTGACTTACTTCGGCGAACGCGCCGACATTTCGCCGGACAACCAGCGTGTGGCGTTCATGGCCAAGAGCTTCGGCGACGCGATGGTCATTGACCTGAAGACCCGCATCATCCGTTGCTTGACCTGCAATGTTCCCGGGGCCGCCTTTCTGCGTGTGATGCACCTGGTGACCGGGGATTACCTGCTGATCGGCCCCGAGCGTTTCATAGATATCCGCACCAGCCGTTCGCGCGACAACGAACTGTGGTTTCTGAGCCGGCAGCCCGGTTCCAAGCCTGTACGACTGAACCAGAAAATGAGCGAAGGAGCCGCGGTGTCCAAGCGCAGTCTGAAAATCGCCTTTTCCGAAACCAGTGCGCAGTTTCCCGAAATGCCTCCGGGATCTTCGCGCCTGGTCGTCGCCGAGCTGGATCTTTCACCTGCCGGCCCGCGCCTGGTGAACAAGCGCACGGTCTATGAAAGCCCGGACCGCAGTTGTGTCATCGAGGCGCAGGATTTTTACGACAACGACCGAAAGATGATTTTCACCTGTTACGAGCCGGGAGACCGAGCGTCGGTCATGGGGATTGATCTTGAGACCGGCGAGGTCCGAAACTTTTCTCAGGCGCCCGGGACTTACAACGAACCGGAGGGCATCTTCCCCGACGGACAGTACACGCTAGTGGAAGCCGATCGTCAGGTTCAACAACTGGGCGGCAAAGGCGGGTCCGGACAAATCGATTTATGGAAACTCAAACTTGACGGCACAGGCAAGGATTTTGTGCGCCTGACTTACTTCAACGATTACGAAGGTTACAAGGCTTCCAACGGCGTGGTCTCCACCGACGGCCGATTCATGGCCTTCCAAATCGCCCGTAGTGCCGATCCTGCGGGTGTGGGGTACGGAATTCTGCTGTACTGGTTCCGCAAGTAACTAAGTTTCAGTCACCCGGCGCCGGAGCAGGCGCCCGCACGGCCCGCCGAGCAGCCAGCCAGACTTTCACGTCCTCGACCAACGAATAAGCCACGGGCACCACCAGCAGCGTCAGCAACAAACAGAGTGTCTGGCCGCCAATGATGGTTACGGCGATGGCCGACCGCTGGGCGGCGCCGGCGCCGAAGCCGATAGCGGTGGGGATCAGGCCGGCCACGATCGAGAAGGTGGTCATCAAGATCGGGCGCAGGCGCACGCGGTTGGCCTCCAGAATTGCCTCGCGCAACGGCATCCCCTGGCCGTAGAGACGGTTCATGTAGTCAATCTGAAGGATGCCGTTCTTCTTGACGATGCCCAGCAGCAACAACACGCCCACGGCGCTGAAGAGATTGAGCGAGCGCCCGGTGGCGATCAGCGAGATCAAGGCGAAGGGAATGGAGAGAGGCAGCGCCAGCAAGATGATGAAGGGATGCACCAGGCTCTCGAACTGCGCCGCCAGCACCATATACATGAAAATCGAGGCCAGGCTGATAGCCAGGATCATGTTCAGCGTGGTTTCCTCGAGGATCTTGACCTGGCCGGAGAAAGCCAGACGGTAGCCGGTCGGCAGGCCCACTCTCTCGACCGCGGCCAGCGTGTCCGCCGCCGCACGATCGAGCGTGTAGCCGGGCGCCACATTCCCGTACAGGCTGACAGCGAATTGCCGGTTGAAGCGGTCAATGCGGCTGGGACCCAAGCCGCGCTCCAGGGAAGCCACCGAATCCAGTCGAATCAGTCCCAACCGGGCGGAAGGAACCAGGATGCGACTCAGCACCGCCGGATCGTCGCGCTGCCCGGGCATCAGCCGCATGGTGACCGGATACTGCTCGGAACCTTCCTTGTAAGTTGAAATCTCATCTTCGCCCGACATCAGCAGGCGCACCGCTCGGGCGATGTCGGAAACTCGTACGCCCAGATCCGAGGCCCGCGTGCGGTCAATCGAAACCTGCAATTCCGGGTTGTTCAGATTCAGGTTCACCTTGACGTCCACCACCGAGGGCACCCGGAGCAGTTCTTGATTGACTTGCTTGGCCAGGTTGAACAAGCCGCCGACATCGGGTCCCAACAGCATGGCGCGGATTGGGGCGAAGGTCTCGCGTCCACCTAAAGCGTTCGGGAAGGAGATGCGCGGCCGGACGTAGGCAAAGTCGCGAATAGCCTCGCGCACGCGCTGACCCATGGTGGAGATGTCCTCCCGTTGCTGGCTGGGCTTTAACAGGACGCCGATCTGCGCCATCGTCACACGATCAATGAAGCCCATGGAAGCGGGGATCACGGTGGTCACGCCCGGGATGCGCGCGATTCTTCGCGCCATCTCGCGCGCCACTCGTTCGGTCTCCTGGATCGAAGAACCTTCGGGCAATTCGATGGAGACGAACAGCTCGTTCTGGTCCTCCTGCGGCATCCAGTCGCGCCCGATGAAGCGGTTCAGCACGAAGGTGGAGGCAAAGGTGATCACCGCGATCGTCACGATGACCCAGCGATGATCCAGCGACCAGCCCAATAGACGCACGTAGTTGCGGTCCAGAAAGCCGCCCCGGTGATGGCCGTGAGCCGGTCCGCCGCCGCGCACGCGCTTGAGGAGGCGCGCGCTCAAGGTGGGTGTCAGGGTGAAAGCCACCAGCATCGAGATCAGGATGGCGGCCGCCATGGTCCAGCCGAATTGATTCAGGTAACGGCGGGCGTAGCCGGTCATGAAGGCGATGGGCACGAAGATGATGACCAGCGAGAGGGTCGTGGCCATCACCGCCAGGCTGATCTCTTTCGTGGCGCGAATGGCGGCTTCTCGCGCGGGCAGGCCTTTCTCCTGGATGTGCCGGTAGATATTCTCCAACACGATGATGGCGTCGTCAATGACGATGCCCACGGCCAGCGTCAGGCCCAGCAGGGTCATGGAGTTCAGGGTGAAGTCCGCCGCTCGCAGGACCGAGAAGGTGGCGATGATGGAAGTCGGTATGGCCACGGCGCTGATGAGCACGGTGCGCACGTCGCGAATGAACAGGAAGACGATGAGGGAGGCGAACAGCGCCCCCAGCACCAGGTGCTCCTCGAGGGCCTTCACCGAGTTGCGGATATAGGTCGCCTGCTCGCGCAAGACGGTCAGCTTGACGCCCGCGGGGATTTCGCGCTGAAGCGCCGCCAGCCTTTGCATCGCGGCGTCCACGACCTTCACGGTGTTGGTGCCCGTCTGTCGCCGAACCTCCAGGATCACCGCGGGCGTCTCGTTGTAGTAGGCGAAGCTGCGCTTCTCCGTCATGCCGTCTTCGGCGTATCCGATATCCCGGATGCGGACGGGCGCCCCGGCCACGTTCTTGATGATGATGTCGTTGAACTGCTCGACGGCCTGGATGCGACCCAGGGTGCGCACGCCCACCTCGGTGGCCCCGCGCACGATCCGCCCTCCTGGAGCTTCAATATTCTCGGCGATCAGGGCCCGCTCGACATCCTGGGGGCTGAGGTTGTAAGCCGCCAGCTTGTCCAGATCCATAAAGACGTTGATCTGGCGATAGCGTCCGCCGGCAATGTCCACGGCGGCCACGCCGTCCACAGTCTCCAGGGCGCGGCGAACTTGTTTGTCGGCGATTTCGGTCAGCTCCCGCACGCTGCGCTCGCCGCTGATCGCCAGGGTGATGATCGGATCCCGATCCGGCTCGGCTTTTTGCACCACGGGCGGCAGGATGTTGGGGGGCAGACGACGCATCGCCCCGGCCACCTTCTCGCGCACGTCCTCGGCGGCCTCGCCGATATCCCGCTCCAGGACGAAGGTGATGATCAGGGAAGCGCTGCCTTCGGTCACCATGGCGCGCATTTCGTCAATGCCGCTGACGGAGGCGATGGCCTCTTCCAAAGGCATCACCACCTGGGACACCAGCTCCTCGGGGCTAGCGCCCGGCAGGCGCACGCGCACGTAAACCGTGGCGGGATCGGCGCGGGGGAACAAGTCCACCCCGAGCTGGAGGAAACTGAAGATCCCCAGCACGGTGATGAACAGAATCAGCATCGAAGCGAAGACGGGCCGCTGGACACAGATCTCAGTCAGACGCACGACGCCACCTTCCTGGATCGGATACTATTTCAGGCGCGAATTCTCGGCCTCCGGTTACTCCTCCTCATCGTACAATGGGAAGCTTGATGCCAAAAGTCGCCTTCTTATTTCCGGGTCAGGGATCCCAGCAGGTGGGAATGGGGCGATCGCTGGCCGAGCGCTTCCCCATCGCCCGAGAGGCATTCGAGCAAGCCGACCGCACGCTGGGTTTCGCTTTGTCCGAGTTGTGTTTTCAGGGCCCCGAAGAGGCGCTGCGGATGACCGAGAACACACAGCCCGCTCTGCTGACGGTTTCGGTGGCCGCCTTTCGGGTGCTGGAGCAGCACGGCTTGGAGCCGGACTACGTCGCCGGCCACAGCCTGGGCGAGTACTCCGCACTGGTCGCCGCCGGGAGCCTGAGTTTCACGGACGCTCTGCAACTGGTGCGCAAGCGTGGGCGCTACATGCAGGAGGCCGTGCCTCCCGGCGTAGGAGCGATGGCGGCCCTGATCCGCGTGCCGGAGGGCAAGCTGGAAGCTCTGCTGGCTCAGGCTTCCGGCGTGGAAGTGGTCACCGCGGCGAATTTCAACTCGCCGGAGCAGGTGGTGATTGCCGGGCACGCCACTGCCGTGCAACGCGCCATGGAACTGGCGCGCGCCGCGGGCGCCAAGCGGGCCGTCCTGTTGCCCGTCAGCGCCCCCTTCCACTGTCCGCTCATGAAACCGGCCCAAATGCGCTTAGCCGTGGACCTGAACAACACGGAGTTCCAGGACCTACGGTATCCTCTGGTCAACAACTGGCAGGCCAGAGAGATCCATCTCGGGCAGGAGGCCCGCCAGGGCCTGATCGAGCAAGTCGCGCGCCCGGTTCGATGGGTGCAGTCGGTGGAGTATCTTATTCGGCAAGGCGTGGAGCGGTTTGTCGAGGTCGGCCCCGGCGGCGTCCTGTGCGGCTTACTGCGCAGCATTGATTCCGGCAAGCCCTGCTGGCGATTCGGGGAAGCCCATCAACTGGAGGAAGTTCGTGAGGCGTTGGCTTAGCTGGCTCATGATCGCGGCGGCGGTTGTGCCGGCAGCCTCCTGCCGCCGCTCGCCGCCGGCCAATGTGGCGGCGATGGTGAACGACCGTCCCATCACCTACCAGGACCTCGATAAGTACTACAAGTCCCAGTTCCCCGGCGGGACCGAACAACCCAGTGACGAGCAGGTCTGGTATCAGAAGCTCGAACTGCTCCGCATCCTGATTGACAACGAGATCATGTTGCAGCGCGCGGAGAAACAGGGGCTGTTGGCGGTGGATGCCGACGTGGACGCCAAGATCAATGAACTGCGCGCCGGCGCCACCCAGGAAGAGTTTCAAAAGCAGCTTGCAGCGCGCAACATGACTATGGACGATCTGCGCGCCCACTTGCGCCGCGAGCTCTCGATCCAGAAGCTGTTCAACAAGGAGATCACGGCCCACATCGTGATCACCGACAAAGAGGTGGCCGATTTCTACGAGGCCAACAAGGCCAGCTTCAACTTGCCCGAGCCGCAATACCACATTGCGCAAATCCTGGTGACGCCCTACCCGGATCCCAACGTGCGCAACCTGAAGAACGACAAAGCGCAGAATGACCTTGAGGCGCGCAAGAAAATCGAAATGATCGCGGCGCGGCTGCGCGCGGGCGAGGACTTCGCCATGCTGGCCCAGAACTACTCCGAGGATCCCAACACAGCGGCCAACGGGGGCGATTTCGGTTTCATCCCGGCTTCGGCCCTGGAGAAGGCGGACGTCGAACTGCGCAAGATCCTGCTCTCGTTAAAGCCCGGCGAAATCTCTCCCATCATCCGCACGCAGGAAGGCTACCGCATCTTGCGGCTGATCTCGCGCGAACCCGCAGGCCAGCGTGAACTCAATGACCCCCGCGTCCAGCAGACCATCCGAGAGACGTTGCTCAACCGCAAGGACCAGCTTCTGAAAGCCGCTTACTACGAGGTGGCGCGCAACGAAGCCCGGGTCGTCAACTACCTGGCGCGCCGGGTGACGGAGACCAAAGGGCGGATGAAGTAAGCGCCGGCGGCGAGCGCTCCCCCACGCCTCAACCGCCAATCGGCAACTCGTCGGGAGCGTCAGCCTCTAAGAACTTGTTGAAAAATTCGGTTGGGCTGTGACGTTGAAACATTCCCGCGCGTCTTTGTTTGTGTTATGCGCGGAAACGATGACCCCCTGCAAGCCGGC
>FWWM01000244.1_pt1 | contig 116019 bp, 127 predicted proteins | sample 2228351 | NCBI WGS metagenome assembly FWWM01 (sample SAMEA103939774, study PRJEB20133) | metagenome
CTGCAGGTTACCTTCTGGATCGTAGAAGAATCCTTGACCTCCAAACTGTCCACCTTCAGTCAGGATCGGGATTTCATTGCCGTCCTTCTTGAAAAAGACTCTGTACGTTACTTCCCTGAAGTTCTCATTAGTATTTTCATCAAAGAACCTAGCGTTGATAAATACAGGATCAGCAGAAGTAGTCACTACTAGGGGCTCAAGCGAAACAAAGAGGCTAGCCTTCTTTCCTCCGAAATCGGCGGGAGGCGGCTGGTGCCCTCCGTGCGCAAAGGCATTGGGCAATGCAGGCGCAGAAATCATTATGGTAACAAAAAGGGCGAGTGACAAAACGGAACCGAGAATCTTTCTCTCAGGCATTTCCAACTCTGAAAATCGTATTACGGTATATATTGGTTATTTTCAAGTTCCAATACTATTAATACTCGCTGCGTTCGTGCTTTTTTGCTGGATGGGTAGTCTAGTCTGGTTAGGATACCTGTCTCACACACAGGTGGTCGAGAGTTCAAATCTCTCCCCATCCACTTTTTCATCTATCCTCCGCGTGTCTCAAATTCGCTTCGCGCCTAGGCTGCCCTATTCTGAGGTTTCTCTACACAACGTTGTCTAAAGCCTCTGCCCTATCCACTTCAAGCGCAAGTGCAAGCCTGATCGACACACTTGCGACGGGCATCTTGCGTATCCTTTCCAGCCCGCAGGCGATACTCGTTTCGTTCAGCAAATCGGTCATGTATCTATAAAAAACCCTGTTCAGAACGCTGTTCCTGTCATTGTTTCCAACTACCTGTTGTTGTACCATGTAGACATTTCGCAGGTCTAAGCTAAAGCTTTGACGCAGTACATTGAAATGTCCTCTTGTTGTGAGAGCCATAGACACGCCTAAGATCTCTTCGTATTATTGGAAACTCCTCAGTACTCTAGCCGCTTGGCACATCTGCAGCATGGTTGACCCTGGCTCAAGCTGAAACCGCCCGGTTATAACACAGCTGGCACTTTACGGTGGGGCAGTAGCATAAAGCTCAAGTGATTATGTGAGCTAAGCCGGCTTCATAAAACTAGATTATACACTGCAAGCTAGCTGACAGCATAGAGCAAGGAATCGGCACTATGTGATAATGGCAATTTCAATTGTAATATCGTTCCTGCTATTATTCGGGCTATCGATCCCATTGTTTCCACATGCTGCGTTCGGAGCTGACCAGCAACAACATGCTACTGTTATGGTTGACGGAGCTTGCGGCAAGGAGTACGGTATTTCTTACACAATAACCGGCGGTGCCGTAGTCAGTGAAATAAATGCGGATCCAGCAGTTTTTGCTTTGACGGTTTCGTTAGCTGAAAGCAACGAAGAAGGCACTTTGGAAATTACGATCCCACAGCAACTAATTCCCGATGGGAATGCTGGCAGATATCCTGATCTTGTAGTGTTTATCGATGAAGTGCCCATGGAGTACAATATTCAAAATACTACAGAGGACAACATAACGTTGGATGTTGGTTTCCAGACAGGCGCCAAGACCATAGGTATAATCGGTGGATACATTCTCGCTCTTGTGCCGTATGCCAATAATCTGACAATAGATGTAGAAGGAAGGCAATTTCCTGTCAACACATACAAAGCACACATTTGCGGTTATGAATTCAGTGCTGAGCAGAAAAAGCTGACAATATATTCTGATAATAGTACATGGGGTATCTGGGTCAGCCGCAGCTGGCAATGAAGCAAAAACCACGAATCTTAAACTTGCTGATAATATCGCCGCCCAAACCGACAGAAATTGCTGAAATCATTGAGGGTAAAGTCGGACGACGTGGGGTGCTACCTGGCGCTATGTGCTAAACACGTTGAGCCGCTGCATGCAGCCGTGTTGCGGACACTATTGCGGTCATGCCACTGTTATCTGCGCTGAAACTTTGCTCGCTTGCGTTCCAAGAATGATTCTGTCTCTGATAACATCTCGTAGACTTTCTGCACGACTGTCTCGGCAGTTATCGGCTTCATGACCACCACGTCTGCCCCGACTTTCATTGCCTTTGCCTTTGCATTGTCTTCTTCAACAACGACTATTATTTTCTGATCAGGCTTTTCCCGCCTAACGCTTATTATCACCGACACGCCCTCGTCGCCGGCGATCGCACCATTCATCAAAATTACGTCGGGCTTAGGGTTCATCCCTTTGAATAAGGTAATGCATTCCTGCATCGTCGTTGCAGTCTTGACTTCAAAATTTGCCAGTTCAAACGCACCGGCGACGTGGGTCAGGATATATGGAGAGGTGTCTGCTATCAAGATAATCGGCTTTGTGTCCGTTGCTATTCTCGAATTGTGTTCTCCACTCTTCTTGGACACCACTTTAACCGGAGTAACATGGTGTTTAACCACTATAGAACAAGGGTGTTCTATTTTCCCTCCGATAATGACATAAAGAAGCCACTGTCCTGGCGTTATCTGCCCATTATAGCATATCGGGGGTTCGCTGGCAAGGCCGCAAACCTAATCGTCTTTCCACATATGGAGAGCGGTGGTTGGCCATTATCTCATCATAACTATCCTGGTCATAGCATAGCCTTACATCTACAGGGGAATGAGGGATCCGACAAGCCGATATTGTACATGTGCAATTATTTCAGTCCCGATACATCCAAGAAACGAAAGAGTACGCGGTGTCTGTTGTCATGTTTGCTGAACTAGCAAGTCGTCCTGATGCCAATCAAGCACCGATGCTGTGAAACCCACAATTTCCAAGCTACGAGTTTACGGAGCTGGAGTCTTTAATTGGCTCCGGCACGTCTTTTCGGTATGCCATCTTTAGCCATACTGGCGTGATAATGGTGGTAACGGCTACCATGATGATGATGGTGGTATAGATGTCATTTGTCAGCGCTCCTGACGACACACCAACACCTGCGACTATCAACCCGACTTCTCCTCTAGAGATCATGCCTATTCCAACCCGCATTGACCTTGACTTTTCCTTGAGGAATATGAGTGAAGGAAGGCCAGTTCCTACAAGTTTTGTTACGACTGCCACTGCTATCATTATCCCTGCAAGATAGAGGACGTCGAGATTGACGCCTCGGAGGTCTACCTGCGCGCCGATAATTGCAAAGAACAGAGGTGCAAAGATTATCTGCAGCTTGTCAACATATTCGTGAACCTGCTCGATCACCCTCGTGCTTGCGACTGCCATGCCTATAGCAAATGCTCCGACGATTGGCGACAAACCTACGAAGGCTGCTATGCCTGCCGCTGCAAAGAACGCGGCAGTAACAATTCCCTCTATGCTTCCTTTTGACTTCCAGAGCCTGTCAGTATGGAGGATTCTTGGGATAACCAAGACTGACACGATCAGTATTGCGGCGAAGGTGCCCAACACCTGCATTATCAGAAATGTGATGTCCAATATTGCAGGTTCTGTGCTTCCTGTCTGCACCATTGTGACAACGACTGATAAGGCAGCTATGGCCAGGATATCGTCAACTATTGCCGCGCCGAGAATAAGGCGCGCCTCTTTTGAGTGCATCTTGCCAAGCTCGGTCAGCACCTGAATTGAAATTGCGATGCTTGTTGCCGTCAGTGCGGTGGCTATGAGAATTGATTGCAGTGCCTCGACTCCAAATGCAGAGAATGCATAGTATCCTACGAAAAACGGGACTATGACCCCGAGCGATCCAACTGTAAAGGCGGCAGCTCCTCCCCTTAGAAACTCCCTCGGAGTTATCTCCAATCCTGCGATGAAAAGTATGACAACTGCAGCTATCTCTCCAATATGCCTTACAGTTTCGTCCAGAACTACCAGGGGCTCTCCGTTTACCAAAGGCAGTGCACCAAGCGCAAAGGGACCGACAATGATTCCTGCCAGGAGCTCTCCAAGGACGATCGGTAGTTTAATCCGGTGAAACAGCTCTGCCATCATTTTGGCTGCAAAGAGCAGTACGCCGAGTGAAATTATCACGTGAAGAAATGTACCCTCTACTGCCATTGTGCAACATTTGTCACAGATGTAGAGGCAATAAAAACGAATGTTCTTCATCCGTTAAATAACAAACTGTGCCAAGAGTGATCAAGATGGTGGACAAGATATCTGCCGGCATGGCCGCCACTAACTGCCAGTTCTGCGGAGCCTCATTCAAGAGAGGGATTGAACTGACTTTGCACTATCAAGATAAGCACCCAGACGAAATTGGGAAGGAACAAGAAAGCTAAGGTCATGAGCTTGGCGATTATGTAGAACTCTTATTCTTACAGCACCGAGGATATTCAAGCCAAACCCTGTTATGATCATACTATTCGCTCCCACTTTGATCAGCTGCGGTGTGCTGCAGCCATCTGATCGATTGGATCTATTGCTGTCAGCCGAATTGCAGCAGGTCAGCGGTGTACCCCGCACTTGCAGTGCTCTAGTCGGTCCGTCGCAATGACTCTAGTTTTTCCAAAATCCTGATGGTTGTTACTTTTTGATTTTTGCACAACCATTCGTTATTTTCGGTTCTGACATGACTAATGCCGAATTTATTCGAATTACTAAACAGAGTTAATGATCTATTTTTTTCATCAATGGTCTGATCGGGAAGTATCTTACATGACAATCAAGAGACTCTATTAAATCTCGTTACAGTCAACAGGAAAATATGTTGCCTTCGAGTGGACTATTCTTCGAAATAAAAAGATGCAAATGCAACGACTGCTCCGAACATGATTCTCGTCATGAATGCATAACTCGCAGATGCAGCTGTTGTGATCTCGAAGACATGTTTGCAGTCATAACAAGACTTGAGCCGGGTGCGGAAATCATATGCGAAAAGGGATTCTTGGAAAATAAGAGTATTGCCTGATGAAATTATCTGGGGGCTGATTCATTCCTAGTGCCGACCTCATTCTGCAAAATATCTCGGATGATTTTCTGCAGTGTTGTCAACGCTACAGGTTTCTTGATGAACGCGCGAACATCGTGCTGCGGAAAGACTTTTTGATACTCCTCCGGATAAATCTCAAAGGCAGTCATGAAGCACACTGGCAGTGCTGGGTCTATCTCTTTTAGTCGTCGATAAAGTTGGAATCCGTTCATGATCGGCATCTTGATATCTATTAACGATAGCTGATAATAATTGGGCTTGAATTTTGACAAAGCAAGCTCTGGGTGGTGGAATGTGTCTACTACAAACCCTTCTTTTGACAATCCTATTGAGAGAAGGGTGGCAATATCTGGTTCATCATCGACAATCAATATCTTGGCGCCATATGGTGTCGCGGATCCTTTCTGATTGTTGATGTTTCCGGAATTCATATTTAAAATTCAGATTCATGCTATTTAATTGCCCGGGAATAATTCTCCACTGAAAATACATTATGGAAGGAAATTCTCTAGTCGCAATTCAAGAACTTTCTTCCTTTGTATGTATTATCAAAGCGTCTTGAGCCACGATGATAATCTGGCAGACCTTCTGTTACCAATCTTGGTAGATGGTTTGTCATCACAGTATGTTGTGAAGTGCATTTTCCCTTCTTATTGTTTGTCAGTCTCCGGGCAATTCTTTGCACCTTGGTGTATTTCTTATGTTGTTCTCACAATTTTAGTCTCGCCACACTTCGGTCATAAAGTGTCCAAAATAGGGAACTGAGGTTGTCATATATGTGAGGCGAATGACGATGGGCTCCGTAGAAACTAATCCTTCGTGACCGTTTGGTCGACTCGTCTCATTGAACTACGGCTCTTGCAAGCATGTATGTGTCCTGACCATCTCAATAATGAAATAATGTATCTGCCTCTGGCCGAGATGCACAGAATTATCACAGAAGATTGTCATCAGCAGCTAGCTGAGTATCGTCTAGCCAAATAGCTAAGCTCTCCGCCTATACCACTTGTAGATGAAATAAGCCGCCGCAATTATCACTACCACCACGACTAGGGGCCATAGAAAATAGATTACAAGGGCTGCTACTATTATCAGCACTGCAACAATCAGCCAATCTAATATGCCCATTGGGCGCGCCATGCAAATGGAAGTGCATTATTGCTTTTGAAGATTTGAGAAGTTTCTCGACGATTGAAAACTAATAAGACTTTGTGGTATCAGTTTACACAGGTTCCTGAGAAGCATACAAAGTGCGTTCGTTGGCAATGATGAAAGGAGGTAGAAGGTCTCGGGGAGGGCAGATATTGTGAAATAATAGTAGCTGCTCCATTGCCCAACTGTCGATCCCCGTACGCGTAATCGACTCCTGATTACCACTTGGTCCCGACAAACATGATGTACACCTGCGCTTTCACGAGCATTTCCTTTACCATGTTCTAGTGACTCCCTGCCGTCATGTATTATTCACCAAAAACATCCTCTTAGTGACAGAAAAGAACACAAATGGTTTTGCAATCCATAACATCTGTCAAGTACACGATTTGAAGCGACCGATGATAAAAACAAGGAATGGGTGAGGGTGGTGTTGTTGAATTATGCTCAAGCTTCAGTTGGTTCAGATTTTCAATTGCTTCTTTACTGCCGTGCATATCTGGATCATCTTGAAGGGCTTTTGAATGATGTCGTCGCGCTTGATCGTCGGCAGGCTAGGCTGCAGATCTTCTGCAACTATTTCAAATGCAGTCATTATGATGATCTTGATGTCGGGTTTTGCCTTTCGCATCATTGCTGCAAGGACGATGCCACTCATCTCTGGCATCCTGAAATCGATCAGGCAGAGAGCGTATGCGTCTGGGTTCTGTTTGAAACGCTGAAACGCAACCGAAGGGTTGCTAAAGTCTTCAACTCTAAACCCCCACTTTTCGAGATACTGTCGAACGATATGCAAAATGTCAAGCTCGTCGTCGACTATCATTATTATCTTCTTCTTGGATAAGCCTGACATCCCTGTGAAGGATAGTTCGGCAACATAATAAAATTACCTAATCTTTGCTCTCTCATATCATCCCGTTGTCGAATCTCTTCTAGCCTGCAAATCTCTCCATTATCCTGCCGATACACTTTGTGGTCTTGTTCAGAAGATCTATTCTTGCAAACTCATTTGGAGAGTGGATGCGGGCGAATACATACGTGCTGCCGATGGAAATGCACGGGGCCTTGAGCACCTTGATGAACGAGTGCATCGGTCCCGTTCCTGCAGACGAGACGCTAGTGATTGCAGAGCCATAAGTCTCCTTTGCAGCTTGTTGCACCACCCTCACAAAAGGGTCTTTTATTGGAGTTCTGCCAGCCGCTTCACCGTGGATTAACTTTACCTCGATGTCCCCAAAGCCGTGCAGCTTTAGATGCCTCTTGAGCCGCTCTAGTTGCTTTTCCGGCACCATGTCTGGAACCAGCCTAAAGTCGATCTTGGCCATTGCCTGAGCGGGAAGCACTGTCTTTGCGCCTTCGCCAATGTATCCGGAGTTAAAGCCGGCGATGTTGCAGGTAGGCATCCCCACAAGAGCCTTTTTCACGTCTCTGCCTTTTGCATTTCTGACGAACCTTTCTATGCCGTATTCCTGCTTGAACTCTTTTTCGTCAAAGGGCTCTTTTGAGATCACTCCGATCTCTTCCTTTGTGAACGATCTGACCTCTTTGTACCAGTCCTTTATCAGTATCTTGCCATTATGGTCTCGCATTGTGGCAAGCGCGGACACCAGCCTCCACGCGGGGTTTTCGATTAGCACCGCCAAGCTAGAGTGAGCGTCCCTTACAGGACCCCTTGCGATCAGCTCGACATATAGCAATCCCTTCATACCGAGACTGATTATTGGCCTGTCCTTTGCATCAACATAACCAAACTCCCAGATAACTCCGTCGCATGCAAGCCTGTCGCGGTATTTTGTCAGATACTGCTCTACATGCACGCTGCCTATCTCTTCTTCTCCTTCCACCATAAACTTGATGTTGCACGGGACATCTCCTGTTTTCTTAAGGAAGTATTCTACTGCTTTGATTCTGGTGATCAGTTCCCCTTTGTCGTCAGCCGAGCCTCTGCCAAAGATATAGTTCCCTTCCACCTTGCCACTGAATGGATCGTCGTTCCAAAGTTCTAGTGGCTCCTCCGGCTGGATGTCATAGTGGTTGTAGAAAAGCAGCGTCTTGTCCGGGTTTGAGCGCGACAACACTTCGCCGTAGACAATCGGCGGGATGCTCTTGTCATCAAGGTACAATACCTCTGAAGTGATGCCGGACTTGCGCATTGTCTCGGCAACGAGATTTGCACACTCTATCAAGCCTTGTTTTTTAGCAGACACACTCGGCTGCCTTATGAGCGTCTGGAGGTCAGAGATCAGTCCGGGCATTTCGGCATCCACGATGGAGTCTATTACAGTCAATGTGTCTGTAGAGGGTTTTCAATGTGAAAATAAAGGTTCCCTTTCTGCAGCTAGAAAAGCCAGCCTGTCTGTGAAAATATTACTAGAATTATCTATCGATGGGTATTATATGTGTGTAGAGCCGCGCATTCTTGTCCGTAATTGAACATGTCAGGGGATGGCCTTGATGAAGGAACAGGCATTGAAGTCATTCAAGACCAAAATGCTATCCAGCGTCTATATGCCACCCTTGTCCAATCGGCCAAGAGCGAGATTCTGCTCTTTCTTCCAACCACGAGCGCTTTCTTGAGAGAAGAAAAGATGGGCATCATTCAGTCGCTTCTTGACGCGGCTAGACGTGGAGTCAAAATTCGTTTTCTGACACTGGCCAACGAAATGATTACCTCAAAGATGGAAGCCATGTTGACGGACAGCAGCTCTAACATCGGAATAAGGCGCATTAAGCACGCAGCAACATCAGGGGGTCCTCACGAAGCCCGGACAAAGATCCTTGTCATAGACCAGAGAGAGAGTACCTTATAGTAGAGCTGAACGATGACTCGAAGGAAACGTTTGTCGAGGCTGTGCGATCGGCAATCCATTCTACAACCAGATCTACTGTCAGGTCGTACCTTACTCTGTTTGACAACCTGTGGGAGCAATCAGACTTGTATGAAAAGCTGGAGACGCATGAAAAGATGCAAAAAGAATTCATCAATATTGCGGCTCATGAGCTTAGGACCCCGATCCAGCCAATACTTGGTTTGGCAGAGATGCTGGAAGAAGAATTTTCAGCTGGAGCTGAAGAATCAACAATCCGGAAAGAAGATTTGGCCTTGCTTGTGCGTAACGCAAAAAGACTGGAATATCTGGCCCAGTCGATTCTCGAGATGTCTAGAATCGAGAGCAATTCTTTCAATCTGAACAAGGAAAAGTTTGACATCGCTGAAAAGATAAGGAACTTGATTGCAGACATGAAGGTCCTGACCCCGATGAGCGAGCAGGTGAAAATTGAAGTCGCAATTTCTGAACCGATTCTTGTAAATGCCGACAGAACAAGGATATATGAAGTCATATCAAACCTAGTGCGAAACGCGATAAAGTTTACAGACGAAGGAACGATTACCATAACTGCACAAAAACACGACAGTGAAGCAATCATTGAAGTAAAGGACGTTGGGAAAGGGATAGACGCAGAAATTATGCCAAAGCTGTTCTCAAAGTTTGCAACTAGATCGAATCAGGGAACAGGCCTTGGTCTTTTCGTGTCCAAGAAAATAGTTGAAGCACATGGTGGCAGGATCTGGGCAGAGAACAACAGAGATGGAAGGGGCGCTACTTTTTCATTCACTCTGCCGCTACTGTGAATGCAAAAAATGAAGTACGGGATATCATTGAGGTGGATCGATACGGATCCTTATCCTGTCTGGACCAGTGACTGTGAATGGGGAATCTTCGCGCTCTGAGACGTCTAACATGATGCTGTACAGGACCCAAACACCAAAAACAAATGCGATTATCGCAGGGATTACAACCAATACCCATATACCAGCTGCCATTTGTCCTATAATCCAGGTTGTTCTGGATAAAAAACCAATCCCCGGATGGAGCATTTATAACCATCCTGAGGCGTTTTTCACCCCATGTCAGATTCGATCTTCTTTGCTCCAAAGTCAATAGCCGTCATTGGGGCCTCTGAGAAGCCTGGTGTAGGCAAGACCATCTTTAACAATATTGCAAAGCACTTCAAGGGCAGGATCTACCCTGTCACGCCGTCGAACCCGACGGTAGGTGGTCTGACCGCGTACAAGAGCGTGCTGGACATTCCGGAAAATGTGGATCTCGCTGTGGTCGCAGCCCCGAGCAGGTTTACTCCGGCGGTTATGGAAGAAGTGGGCAAAAAGGGGATCAAGGGTGCCATCATTGTCTCTGCTGGCTTTAAGGAAGTTGACGAGGCGGGTGCCAAACTGGAAAAGGAAGTGGGTGATATCGCCAAGAAATATGGTATAAGGGTAATCGGACCAAACTGCCTCGGGATCATGAGCCTGTCTCAGGATAACATAATGAATTCTACTTTTCTAAAGGTCACTCCAAAGTATGGTAGCATTGCGCTGGTGTCACAGAGCGGAGCAATCTGCGCAGCAACCGTGGAGGATGCCGAGGCGCAGAACATTGGCTTTTCCAAAGTCATCAGCATGGGCAACAAAGTCGACATGGATGAGAGCGACGTGCTTGAGCTTTTGGCTGAGGATGCTGATACTCGGGTGATTGTGATGTACCTAGAAGACATTCGCAATGCAAGACGCTTTATGGATATTGCAAGAAGGATAACGACAGAGAAGAAAAAGCCTATAATCGTGCTCAAATCGGGCAGAACTGCTGAAGGCGCCAAGGCAGCTGCCTCGCATACTGGTGCATTGGGGGGTTCCGACGCAAACTATGAGGCAGCATTTGCCCAATGCGGAGTCATTCGCGTCGACACCATGGGCGAGCTGTTTGACCTTGCAACTGCATTTTCAAAGCAGCCTCTGCCGAATGGCGGGGTGGTGATCGTTTCAAACGCCGGCGGCCCAGCTATCATTTCTACTGATGCGTGTTCCAGGTATGGATTGGAGATGGCGGACATTTCGTCAATCCGAGACGACATTGCCAAGGTCATTCCACCTTACGGCTCTCCGAGGAACCCCGTGGACATTGTGGGCGATGCCGATTTTATCAGGTTTGAGAACGTGCTGAACCTCGTTCTTTCTCACAAGAATGTCGGCTCGGTGGTGACAATGTGCACGCCCTCCGCCACGCTGAATTATGATGACTTGGCCAGGGTGCTCGTAAAGATGTCCAAGAAATTCCCAGACAAGACAATACTGGCGTCACTCATGGGCCTTGCAGAAGGTGTGGAGAATAGGGTGATAATGTCTGAAGGTGGCGTGCCCTACTACTTGTATTCAGAGCCGGCAATTAGGACACTAAAAGCAATGTATGATTTCAAGAAGTGGGTTGATACATCTGCTACAAAGGCTCCAACGCTGCAGTTTGACAAGGACAAGGACAAGGTCAAATCCATTTTTGAAAATGTAAAGAGGCAAGGACGAAACAACCTACTTGAAGAGGAAGGCTACGAAGTGCTTAGGGCTTACGGCTTTCCGACTCCAAAGAGTATACTCGGCGCGACAGAGGAGGAGTGCATCAAGGCTGCCGCGGAGATAGGCTATCCTGTCGTCATGAAGATTGCATCACCTGACATCATCCACAAGTCTGACGCTGGTGGAGTCAAGGTGGGGGTCAAGAACGACGACGAGCTGCGGGCCGCATTCAAATCCATAATAGATGGTGCCAAGAAGTACAAGGCCGATGCCCAGATAAAGGGCGTGCTTGTACAGGAGATGGTCACGGGAGCAAAGGAGACGATCCTCGGTGCAAGTCAGGATCCAACGTTTGGGCCAGTGATAATGTTCGGTCTTGGTGGCATCTATGTCGAAGTGCTCAAAGACGTGGTGTTCCGTATCGCACCAATCGATGAGCGCGAAGCCACTAACATGGTAGAGTCAATCAAAACAATCAAGTTGTTAAAGGGAGTCAGGGGCGAAAAGCCTTCTGACTTGAAGGCAATTGCAGATTCGCTGCAGAGGTTGTCACAGCTGGTGGTCGACTTTCCAGAGATAAAAGAGTTTGATATCAATCCGCTGCTTGTGCTCGAAGAAGGCAAGGGCGCACGCGTGGTAGATGCCAGAATAATCCTGAAATAAAGAAGAGATCTGTCAGAGCCTGCTTCCGCACTCCGCGCAGAATGCCGAGCCTGCTTCGTTCTGGTAGCCACATGCGTGGCACCTTCCACCACTTGATGTCTGCAACGGACCTTCAGACTTTAGAAGGACAATATCTCCTATCTTTGAAACACCATCCCATGGGATCTGCTTACCGCCAATCCTGAGCACGATCTTGGCGGTTCCTGCTTCTCTTTGCAATCCGACTTCTTCTACCTTGCCTATAAGCAACGCATCGCTATCATAAGCAGCCATTCCAATAATTGATTGCAGGCTGACAAAGCCACTGTGGGTCTGTGGAGCAGTCGTCGGAGCGACAGCGATATCTGGAGTGGTAGTTGCGGATTCTGTTGTTGTTTCTGCCCCCGGCACTTCTGCAACCTGCGGTTGCTGTTGCTGCGCCGGCGCGTCAAACTTGCGGTACTGGGCTATGGTGGAGCTGCATGTCTTGCACTTGTATTCACCCTTTTCGACTAAAGTGACGCCTTCTCCAAGCTCCTCTTTTGGATTCTCGTACTGGATCGCTGGTGCCCCTTCATACTCTTTTTCGCATTTGTTACAATAGTATTTTACAAATCTGTCGTCTTCTAGCCTTCCTATGCCTGCCAGAAACAGCTCCGGTCCTCCGAGGTTGCCTCTCTTTTGCTCCTCATCAGTTACTCTTGCAATTGCATAGCCGCCGGAGCCGCGCAGCTTCTTTTGCCCCATGTCTTCAGCCATCATATGATGTGCCTAGTCATTCCGTTGCAAGTTATTTAAATCATGTCAAACTGCCACCTCTCTCGCCACCGTCAGTTGCACGTCCTAAATGCGCGACCTTGGCCAAAGTTTTCCTCATCGTATTCTTGTAAAGATTAACGATGGAAAAAGATTATGAAACTATTTACTGATTATCAAGTCTGTTCAACCAAAAATCCTCCAATAGAGATCGGCCTCTGTGATTGTTGATTAATATATTACGGCACATCCAAATGGCTTGCCCGTGAACTCGGTCGCTATCTTGCTGTACAGAAACCTGGTGGCATCAATTGACAAGGTGTTTCTCATCTGGCAGGTAGTCTTCCCAATTATCTACATCTTTGTCGCAGGATACGCCTATTCTGCCCTGCTTGGTGGTGGGGGAATCTCTATGGGCACTGCAAGCGTCACATATCCTGCATTCCTGACGGCTGGCATGATCGGCTTTAACATGATGAACAGCAGCACGATTGCCGGCAGTATAGTGTGGAACGACAGGCGAAACGGCATGTTCCAGCAGATATTGGTGATGCCATTTGCAAGAATGGAGTATGTGGCAGGTAGCATCATTACCATAATGCTTATGGGGCTTGCAAGCGCCGGCCTCATTCTAATCGCCGGTTCGCCCACCCTTGTTGGAGTCGCTATGCCCACGTTGGTTGGCTCTCTGTATGTACTATATGCTCTCATAACCGGCGCGATATTCTTTGGATCCATTGCAATAATAATATCTACTAGTTTGAGGAGCAACGAGGGCTTTAATGTCATAGTCAACAGTGTGTTCTTGTTCTTTTCATTCGTCAGCACTGCGTTCTATCCTGCGCAAGGCGTGCCTGATGGACTACGTGCTGCATTTTATGTCAACCCGCTCACCTACATCGTAGACGTTACGAGGGCCGGCATCTTTAACCAGCTCGACTCTTTTGTCAACATCGAATTGGGTGTAATTGCGGCTTTTACCACGGCGGCTTTCCTGCTTGCTACGCTCTCGATGATTAGGATGAAAGTCTAGACCTGCTGCCTGCCGATTACCGAGAGGAAGACTTCTTCAAGTGTTGGCGGGTTGATGGATACATTCTCTATATGAATTGAATTCCTGGACAAAAGCGCGATTATTTTTACTAGCATTTCCTGCGCATCGGTCGAGCTTATCCTTATCGTATCTGTTGCTGGCGTCTCCACAAGGGAGCCATCAGCTATTTCATGTCTGATCGCTGGCATGATTGACTGTGCAGCTGAATCCTTTAGCTTTATCTCTACCGACTTTACTCCCCCGTACTTTTGCTTCAATCCTGCTGGCGTATCAGTCGCAATTATCTTGCCGTGATTAATGATCGCAATCTCGTCGCACAGGTATTCTGCCTCCTCCATGATGTGTGTGGTAAAGAATACTGTTAATCCTCCCTGCACGTGCTTCTTCACATAATCCAGTAAAGTGCGCCTTGCGGCCGGGTCAAGCCCTACAGTAGGCTCGTCGAGAAACAGCAGGTCCATGTCATGCATAAACTCCCTTGCCACCTGAACGCGCCTGCGCTGGCCGATCGACAGCTCGTCGTTCTTCATGTTCTTGAACGACTCTAGGTCAAATTTTTCCAAAAGCTCCCTAGCTCTGTCACGCCTCTTTTCAGGCGGCACTCCCCACATTAGACCATACAGCTCTAGAGCCTTCTCTACAGTCAGGTTCGCTTCAAAGCTCGGCTCCTGGAGGACTACCCCTATCTTCTTTTTTATCTCACGCTGATGCTTCACAATATCTTTGCCAAATATCTGGACTGAGCCAGAAGTGGGGTGTATGAGAGTTGTAAGCACTCTCATGGTTGTTGTCTTGCCGGCGCCGTTTGGCCCAAGGAACCCAAACACTTTGCCATATTCCACGTCAAATGAAATGCCATCGACTGCATGCACCTGCCCGTAGCTCTTGCGCAGGTTTGAAACGTGGATGCAAGGCTTCTCCATATGAAAGGTCAGAGACTCGTGCTCTATTTTTGCATTGTCAAAACTCAGAGGCGGCACGAGCGACTACTTCTGAAAGCGAAGGGTGGATGTGGATTGTCCGAGCAAGACTGTGTATGTCGGCTCCAAGCTTCATTGCTATCAATACTTCGTGGATGAGAATTGATGCGTGAGTTCCAATAATATGGCAGCCAAGTATCCTGCCCTCCTTTGACGCAAGCAGCTTGACAAACCCATTCCTGTCCTCTATCGCCTCACCCATCGCCGTTTTAATGTACGGATGGGTGGCTTTTGTGTAGTCGATCTTTCTTGCCCTTAGCTGCTGCTCTGTGTAGCCGGCCCCTGCGATCTGGGGTGAGCTGAAAATTGCATGGGGCATGGCTGTATAGTCTACAGGGATTTTCCGCTTGTTTTGCATCATGTTATAGTATGCATACTGGGCCTCGTGATTGGCGGCGTGCTTGAAAAGGTAGCGCCCTATTGCATCTCCTAGTGCAAAGATCCCCTTGACGTTTGTCTCAAGGTATTCGTCAACTATAATAAAGCCGTTGCTATCTGTTTTCACTCCTGTCTTTTCCAGATCAAGCGTATCAGAGTTTGGAATTCTGCCGGTTGCGACCAAGAGCTGGTCTGACTGTATCTCAATTCCTTTGCCCGCGTGATTCCTAGCGACAATGGTAAAAGTATCACCGCTCCTGCTCACCGATTCGGTATCGTATCCCAAGTAAACATTGTATTTTTTTGAAAAGATTTCGGTGAACTTGCTTGCAATTTCTTCGTCTTCATTTGGCACAAGCACATCATGCCGCTGGACGATGTTTATCGCTGTACCAAGCGAGCCGAAAAAGTGCGCCAGCTCTGCCGCAATGTATCCGCCGCCGATTATGGTCAGAACTCGCGGCTGCTTCTTGAGCCTGAGCGCTTCGTCGCTTGTCAAAAAGCCCGTTCCTTCAAGACCTCTTATCTTGGGTATTGCTGGCCGTGTCCCTGATGCTATCAGGATCTTGTCCGCTCTGATGGTTTCGCCTCCTACCGATAACATCTTTTCGCCTATGAAGCTGCATTTTGCCGGAAACAACTTTGGATTGTCAATTTCAGAAAATGCTTCCCTTATCCCGTCCGAATCTGAATCTATGATGTGGTTCGTCCTGCTGACTATTCTCTCAAAATCTATGGAAAATCCACTATTGACATTGATACCAAACTGAGCCGCGTTCTTGATCGTCTCTGCAACGTCTGCACTGTGTATCAACAGCTTCGACGGTATGCAACCGCGGTTGAGGCACGTGCCGCCCATTCTATCCTTTTCGACAATCGCGACACGCAGGCCCGTCTGCGCTGCAGAGTTTGCCACATCTAGGCCAGTGCCACTCCCGATGACTATGAGGTCGAATTCCTGCATAAACCCCTATCTCTGATATTTCAGATAAGTGTGATGGTTATGTTGCGTCTTTATCAAAGATATATTAGCAAGTAACTGGTAATGCTCTTTTCATAAGCGGAGGCTTGGAGAAAAAGCTTGTCATCGTCACCGTCCCATGATTTCAAGGGGATGCTGGAAATAATGCTCAGCCAAAGGCCCGAGCTCACCCCCGAACAGGTAAGGGACATGATAGACGAGAAAAAGCGCAAGGTGGGTGCAGGCTACCTTACCGATCAGGGTGCTCTGTTTCTGGTCGCTGCCGACCTTGGAATATCATTTGAAAATGTGCCAAAGACTCAATCAGGCCTCAAGGACATTTACATCGGAGCAAAAGAAGTTACAGTCGTAGGCAGGATAATGAACGTCTATCCTGTGCACACTTTTACAAAGAGGGATAGCAATGAGCAGGCGGTAACCCGGACACTTGTAGTCTACGACAAGGATGCAAGGGTAAAGGTGAAACTATGGGACAAGCAAGTCGCGGTGCCCGACGAGATGGGTCTGCGCGCGGGCGACATTATCAAGATAATCAAGGGCTATGTGAGGGCGGGACTCGACGGCAAGCCAGTGATCAACTTGGGTAGCTATAGCGCAATAGAGGCTGTACAGGACGACCCATCAATTCCAAACATAGAGTCGCTTGAAACTACGATCGACGCTGTCAACGAGCCTCAGGATAGCGCCGTTATTGCCGGCATCATTGCAAGCAATCCACGGATCAGCGAGTTTGTCAATCTCCGGGGTGAGATCAGTAAGTCACTTCAGCTACAGATATCAAACGACTCTAGCAGTCGCACTCTCCGCGCTGTGATCTGGAATGTTGACGAAACAAGACTGCCAAAGGTCTTCAAACCCGGCGCCAAGGTGCGCATGATAGGTGTGCGCGTAAAGCAAGGTAACCCGCAGTACGGCAATGGAGACTTTGAGATACACGGAGACGAAGGCACAATACTACAGTTCTTTGAAACACAGGAAGATGTAGAGGTCATGCCCCTGAGGATTCTTTCTGTAGGTGAGGAAACCGGCAGGGGCAGCTTTCTCTGTCTTGCAGTCGACAGGGCAGGAAGATCTCTTATTTTGACAGTCGATAACTCTCTTACCAGCTCTGATCTGATGAGTCCAGGTACAATGATCGAGTGTGTTCCTTCCAGAATTTTCGGCAATTCGGTCGTGCTGTCAAAGGATGATTCCTACATCAGGATTACAGACGACGACAAGTCCTTCCCAAAACTGGAAAAATTTGAGAAAAAGATCAAGGACATCCCGGCATCACAAGACCCTTGTATTGTTGAAGCCATTGTATTGCAGGCTCCTGAGACTGCAGAAGTCAACACAAAGACCGGCGAAACAGTGTCCGTTACGTCGACTTTGCTGGGCGACGACACTGGTGAAATCAGGCTGGTTGGCTGGCGCAATCAAAGCGCTGGAGTCAACAAACTAAACGTTGGCGACAGGATCAAACTCGCAGGGGTTACTGCAGCCACTGGCCGCGAAGGTAAAGTTGAGCTGACGCTCCGACCTTATTCATCTGTAACAAAGTTAAGCTAAATTAGCCGCAGGATGTCTTTTCGTGATATTGGTTAGAGGGAGATCAGCGAGGGAGCGAATCGCGCAGCAGGCAAGCGAACTGAAAGCTATGGTTCGCAACCACTCTTCTAGAACTGACGAAAACTTCAAAGTCGGAGTTGAAATCGAGATTTGCTTGATAGATGCTAATGGCAAACCTGTCAATGCCAAACCTGCGATCGAGCGGCTACAAAAGTACCATGATGTAGACTATGAGTACGGCAAATGCCAGATGGAATACAAGACTGAACCTGTCTCCTTTGACAGGCTAATCCGTCTCAATTCGCAGTTTGAGGAGTTTATAGAACATCTTGACATGGTCGTAAACAAAGTATACAGACGCGATGTCATTCCTGTATTCCTTGGGGCAAACCCTTCTCCCTATGTGCTGAAAGACGGCCTGATAACGAAAAAACCACGCTACCTGCAGCTTGCAAAGTGGCAGAAAAAGATGCATGATGTCGAGATCGATGGACAAAAGATCAAGGCGCTCCATGCTGCTGCGGCAATACAGGGCTTTCATCTCCACCTACAAGGCAAAAACCCCAAGTTTACTGCTCAGATGTTCAACCACATTTTGAACCTGATTCCCGCTGCCATACTTCTTGGCGCCAACAGCAGGCTCTTTGCCGGCAGGGTGTACTCGATGCATGAACCTCGGCTCTACCTGTACGACCAGACCGAGCAGCAAAACTCGGGCTTTCCCGGCATACCAAGATACCTTGACGGCGTCGAAGACTACATTGACTATATCGCATCGAGAAAACCCGTGATTGCCAGGGATTATTTCGGGCTTGTAAAGGAGAGACACGACGACGCCCGCATCCGTTTGAACACTGGCTTTTACCGCGTAGAGACGAGGGTCATGTCAGTCCAGCCCACGCCGAGGACGATGATGGCGCTCATCGAGTTCTTCGCGGGCTACCTTCACCGGGCCATCCATGATGAGAGGGAACTTCGGCCGCTGGCGTCCATAAGGGAGGAGCGCCAGGCAGTAGTGAGGTCGGGCTTTAACGCCAAGACACACTTTAACATCGTTGAAACGGTTAGGAACCAACTCGATTATGCTAGGAAGGGTCTTGCAGATCTTGGTACAAAACCTGACTTTTTGAACATCCTTGAAAAGAGACTTGAGAACAGGACGACGGCAGGCGAATACGTTGCAAAACTGTGGCAATCAAAATTCAATGGCGACGTGGATCGCACACTGCAGGAAGTGGCGTGGTATGTCTGGCAAAAGTCAAAGATCAATAGCCCTTTCATGTAGATATTCTTCATGCAATACACAACTGACATCTTCTCAGCCCTGAAGGGTTTTGAGGCTCCTGACTGCCCACTTGGTCCCTGTCTACCATCACGAAGGTTCTGGCTTGTGTCAGCTGCAACTCCTTATTCAGACAGTGTCTCTGCACTTCAGTGGAGTTTCTTCTCCACCCGGTCATCTTCAGTACTTGCTCTGTCGCTGTACTATAGGCGACCGCTTGACTCTGCATTGCACAGCACTAATTCCCTGACAAGCCTCTCTCGCTTTCAGGTTCGCCATCTCAGTAGCCTAGCTGAATGGCTGGTTGTCATCACTATCTGCAGTACCTGGAATATGTGATGGCGATTCATCACCTGCCGCAAATGGCTAAGGCCTTCTCACCCCTACACCGTAATCTGCATTCTTTTTCACTGGTCATATTCATGGGATCTTGCAGTAGTATATGTTGAAACAGAGTTGACACCTGGGATTTTGTACTGGCATTTTTTCTATCTTGATCGACCAGCCTCAAACTTTCACAGTGGACTCTTTTTCATACAACATGGCAGGTTTCTTATCAACTACTGAGTATCTGGACTAGTCCGCCCAAAAGCCCCTAGTGATAACGTACTGCCTTTCCGCTTCGTAAATGCTCTTATACGTCTGTTCTTCGTCAATGTAATTGCGTAGGATTCTTGCAGCGGTGTCAGCGCCGACGCCATGACCTGACAAGACAACGATCGCCTTCTTGCCAAAGTTGTTGACAAGCGACGCTACCTTCCATGCTCGCTCAAACTTGCGGTTCTGTTCTGGCGTGAGCTTGCCACCCGATAGCCTTGTACGGATTATTCTGGACATGTCGTCGTCTGACCAGAAAGTCACCGTTATGAGGCGGGATCTGCAATATGGGCACGAGATCTCTTCTGGTACATCCTTTGTCTCCATCACCCGTTCCCACTTGCCGCATCTGATGCACACCAGGCGGTGCTTTGTCTTTTCCAACCGTTCCTTTACAAGTTCTATAACGCCTCTTTCAACACTGAGCGGCATTGCACCGGCCATCTTACCTGAATGCTCAACTATCGTCTTTGCAAGGTCAGAAAATTCGCGTACTTCAAGCCAATGAATCTTGATTTTTTTCTCCTTGATTTCATCAAGCACCTGCTGCGTCTGTCCTACGTCATACTTGTCGTGCACCAGCTCCCTTATCGATTCGGCGCTAATCGGCGTTTTCGAATATCTGTCGTAAATCATGCGCGCAACTTTCTTGTCATAGATTGCTTCCTTGCTTATCATACCAAAGCGCTTGGCAACGGTCCAGACCTTCCAGTTAATATTATGCGTGCCAGTCAAGGCCGCGATTATCACCGGCTCAAGATCGTAAACATCATTCAATGCAGCTTCAAGCCTTCCCTGTACTATCCTTGCGCTTGAGGTAAGCATTATCCGGTAGGCATCCGATCTGGATTCAACGACGTAACCAAGCTGAGATGACAAGATCGTTGACAACAGTGATGCTATTGTGTTGTTTACCTTTGAGCCAAACACTGCATGAATTACGAGCATGTTGCGAGCGATATTGCTTTCAACAACAATGTTCTTTGAATCCGGGATTACATTCAGCGCCTTCTTTGTGTCTTCTATTATCTTCGTGGACAACTTGATATGCCCGCTTGCTGCCTGACTGCGTATTTCTCCAACTTCTTCAGCTGTCTTGTAGTCAACGGGTATCATTTCTCCGACCCAGTACGGGATATTGATGGCTGCCCCGCGCAAGGGCTCGACGTTGATTACAAGCCTGCCTTCGTCCACAGAGAGCACGCGCCACTGTGTTCCCTTGAGCACAAAGACGTTCCCCTTTTCGCCATAATCGCCGACAAACTGCTGGTCAAGCGTTCCTATCCTTCGTTTGCTAATCGAGTCAATGACCTCAACTTTCAATACATGCGGAATCATGGAAAGGTTTTCAAAATAATACTTGTACGCCTTTATCCTTCGGACGTATGTGCGGTTTTCCCTATCGTATTTTATGATGTTATGGCTTGCTAGAATGTCAAGACAACTCTCTACATCAAACAGACTTGTGTTGCGGAATGGATATGCACGCGTGACTAGGTCGTGCGCACAATCTACCCTTATAGGGTCACGAGTCTGCATTGCAAGCCCTACAAGGTGATGGGCCATTGCGTCCAGTGCGCCTTCGTGCATCTTTTGCTCCTCTATCGAGCCCTTTTTCATCCTTCGTATGATGGCAAGTGCCTCGATTTCATCGTCGGGATTGTTGACAACCACGAGCCCCTTGGCAAAAGTCCTCTGGGAATGCCTGCTCCTGCCGATTCTCTGCATGAGCTTTGACACCTGCCTGGGTGATCCATAATGAACAACGAGATCGACGGAGCCAATGTCAAGACCAAGTTCAAGCGAGCTGGTACAGACCACTATGCCCGCCTCACCAGAGCGCAACGTATGCTCTGTTTCTTCTCGCATTTCCTTGGAGAGTGAACCGTGGTGAACGTCCACCTTGATCTCGTCTTGGTTTTTCAGTATTGTGCCAAGGTACTCTGCCTCGTCACGAGTGTTTGTAAACAGCAGGACCGACCCTTCCACCTTTTCATTCTTTACATATTCTAGAATGAAATGTGCAACATTGTTGAGTGAGCCTTTGACGAAACGGACGTCAATGTCATAGCCCCGGCTGGTTGTGTCTACTAGCACTGCACTCCGCCTGTCTGTCCCCGAAACAAACTGTGCAGCCTGCTTCAAATTGCCTATGGTAGCTGAAAGTCCAATCCTTGCGACATTGTGTGTTGATGCAGCTTGCAGGCGCTCAAGACTCAGAGACAGATGCGCACCTCTCTCATTTGCCACGAGCTCGTGTACTTCGTCAACAATGACCCACTGCAATCCCTTCAGGGCTGCGAGCATCTTTTCGCTCGTGAGTACTACTGCAAGCGACTCGGGTGTTGTGATTAGAACGTCGGGCGGGTCTTCGACTATTTTCTTTCTTGCCGCGGCAGTTGTATCCCCGTGGCGGATCTCTACCCGCAGACCCTCAGACTGCGCATAGCGCACCACCCTTCTCAAGACATCGTTGTTGAGCGCCCGGAGAGGTGTGATGTATATTGCCCTTATATTGCCGGGACTCTTTTGGTGTGCAAGCATCGTGAAAACTGGCAAAACAGCTGCTTCGGTCTTGCCTGATCCTGTGGGGGCTACAAGCAGACAGTTTACCTTTCTGGCGATGACTGGAAGAGCCTTGTACTGAATGGTGGTTAGGGATGTAAAGCCTTCTTTACGGAATTTTTCAATAACAAGCTGCTCTTCAGCGTGGTCACTTTTCAGTGTCTGCAGCTGTCCTGGATTGATGCTGCTGCTCTCGTTTTTGCTTCTGAGCTGATCTTTCATAAACCATTACTGCAAACAGGCCGGCGATAAACAGCCCAACTGCAACAAGTGCGTAGCTGTCAAAGTTCGCAATTTCTCCTGCCATTTGCTGATAGTCAATATATGTCAAATAAATATATATCCTTGCACCACGCGCTCTGCAGTTTTTCTCCCCCTTGAGAACAAGCTAGGGTGTGACGACAACGAAGAGAAATTGTTCGTCCTGCCAGAGCGTGACTCCCGCACGTGTAGCAGGAACGACAATGTGTATGTTCGTCCGTATAGGGATACGAAAGTAGGTCTGGTCTTCGACTTGTAACTGAATATCACATACAATGCTAAAAGCCTGGTGGATCTATCGTCTAGCTGGAAACTCTAGCCTGCTTCTTCCATGTCCTGCTTGGTCGGGCGTTGTGGCCACTTTGAGTCAGCCAGCTGCTTCAACTTTTGGCTGCGGGCCATGATGAAAATAATAATGCCCATCAAGAATATGGTTACTGCGAGCACCAACAGGCCGATAACCAGAAATTCCAAGGTGGATGCAGTAGTATCCGGCAACATTCTATTTAGCAGGTTTTGCAAAAGGCAATGGCAAACCCATCTGAGGACTAGGTGTAGGTTATATCTATTTATGAGGAGTCGCTCGCAAAAATATGCGCCATGCGTCAAAGGACGTTAGTCGTTGCAGGCTTGGCTGCCGTTGGAGTGGCCATTGCAATAGCCGTGCCAATGGCGATACTGGCCATGCAGGGCTCGCATGAGCTGAGATTCGAGTATGTCAAGTCTGGCGGCATCGCAGGCATCACTGACAGGCTTGCTTTTGATTCGGGAAACGGCACAACAATCTCTTTCTATCAAAGCACCATAAACACTGTTGAAGAGAGGCGACTGTCTGATTCGCAGGTACAGAAACTAAGGCAGACAATAGCAGGTAGCGGCTTCTTTAGCTTTGACCACACTTACTTGCCAAGGCAAGGTCCGGCAGACTATTTCTCTTACACGCTTAACATTACAATGGACGGCAGGACTCATTCAGTGTCTTGGGTTGACGGCTTTGCTACAGCAGAACCAGTTCCAGAAGGCTTGAAGGATATTGTGAGCGAAATGGAGCAGGCATTCTCTAATGCGCAGCAGCTTTGAATATAATGTGTTATTGGTGGTTATCCGACCGCGCAGATTGCCTGCTTTTTGTTGACACTCTCTGAGCAGTCACGCTCGTGATTATTCTGCTGCCATTTTTTTTCACAGGGCTGGCATACTCATTTTTTGCCTCACCGTTTCTCTGCAACCCTCTCTGTCATTTTGGTCTCAGATGAGAACCCCGTTCAGGTTCTACTTGAAACATTCAACCCAGATCTTGCTTTCACTGATATGTCCAAGATTGAACATGACCTCTGAGCTGATAGTAAGTTTGCAGGCATAGGCAAGCTAGATTGTTCCAATGTGCCGCCAACTCGTCCGTCGACAGCTTGTGTCGTGACAGAACGCAACATGGGTCCCTGCAGTCATCAGAGTCTCGCTGCTGTTGCCCGACGCTATTGGAAGGCACCTTGAACAATCGAGATGGGAGATTCTTCAGCACTGTATGAGCGCGAATGTACACCTTATTTTCCAGTAACGTGCACAACTAGCCGGCGCCCAGAATATTTTCCTTGGACAGAGCCTTGTCGAGCTGCTCCTTTGTCATCAGCTTTTTCTCTAGCACTAGCGCGCGGATGCTCTTGTTGGTCTTGAGCGACTCTTTGTAGATCTCAGCGGCTTTGAGATATCCTATGTATGGGTTGAGCAGCGTAACAAGGACAGGGCTCTTTTCGATGTATGATGCAAGCTTCTCTTTGTTTGCCTCTATCCCGTCTATCATGTTAGCCGCAAATACCGGCAGGAAATTCTTTAGCATGTCAGTCGAGTCTAGCACACATTTTAGCATGCCGGGCAACATCACGTTCAGCTCGAACTGTCCAGCCTGAGCGGCCATCGCCACCGAAACATCGTTTCCAATCACGTTAAAGCACACCATGTTGAGGCACTCGGCAAGGGACGGGTTAACCTTGCCTGGCATTATCGACGAGCCGGCATGCACTGCAGGTATCAGGATCTCGGCAAGCCCTGCTGTTGGACCTGACGCCATGAGTCGGATGTCATTTGCCATTTTTGAAAGCTCGACTGCAAGGTTGCGGAGAGCCGACGAACAAGCAGCTACATCGTATTTGCTCTGGAGAGAGTAAAACATATTGGGTGATGGTTTTAACCGGAGTCCAGAAATTTTTGACAGATTCCTTATCGCAAGCTGGCGGTACCCTTTTGGGGTATTGGCGCCAGTACCCACAGCTGTTCCTCCGAGGCCCACATAACTTAGACCTGCCATTGCCTGGACCAGCATCGCCCTTGCCTGCTTGAGCGAGTAGACATATTGCTCGAATTCTGCTCCTAGCGTGACTGGTATAGCATCCATGAGGTGAGTTCTGCCAATCTTGACGACGTCTGAGAATTGCCTCGCCTTCCTTTGCAGCGATGCTATCAACTTGTCAAGTGACGCGACCGTCTCCTTCATATTCAATAGAATTGCGACGTGCATCGCAGTCGGGAATGTGTCGTTGCTTGACTGGGACATATTTACATGGTCGTTTGGGCTCAGAATGTCGTATCTCCCCTTCTTCTCGCCCAATATCTCTAAAGCCCTGTTTGCAATCACTTCATTGCTGTTCATATTAAACGCAGTGCCTGCACCAGAGTTGATCGCTTCAACCACAAACTGGTCTAGAAGCTTCCCCGCAAGAATTTCGTCACACGCTTTCACTATTGCTCGCGCCTTTTCTGCGTCAAGCACCTTGAGATCTTTATTTGCAAGTGCAGCAGAGCGCTTGATCATGACATACGCTCGTACCAGATTGATGTGAGCTCTTTGTCCTGTAACCTTGTACTGGTTGATTGCACGCGCAGTAAACGGACCATAGTATGCTGTAGATGGTACCTTGATCTTGCCAAGCGAATCTGTATCGATTCTGAACGACATTGCCGGATGGCACTAGTGAGGCGGCCGTAATAAATTAATCGACAGCCTCTGATGACATATCGTGTTATATTATTATCTTGCCAATAGCCATTTGTTCTATCTTTGCAGCATCATCGTTGGACAGTCTAGCTCCGTGGAGTGCAAGTGGGTTCTGATTCGAAGCAGGCGTGTTGTGCACTGGCACTGGAGGTACAAAGCGCGTCAGCATTGAAAACACTATCTTGCCGTACCAGTTGTTTTCAATACACAGCTTTTTCTCTTCTCCCTCCTTCATTTCATCCAATTCTACAAACCTGTCAATAATGCCAGAACCAAGAATCATGTCTTTTTTCACAAACAACACTACCATGCCATGCGACCAACCGCGGCTGATGTTGACGTAAAAAGTGTGCTTACTAAACAGCTGTCTTTCAAGCTCGTCTCTCTGTATCTTCAGAATGTAGCTTGAAGGTTGCTCGGACACCTGGGCATCTGGGCTCACGTAATTATAAAATCATTTTTCTTTCCATATTATTATGCCCTGCATTTGCGATAGCCAAACACTGGATGGAAGCCATTTCAATCCATGTGACCTTGTTTTCGGTTTCGCTAACTCCAAGCAGCTTTCTGGTAGTTACTCATACGGACGGCGACATCAACCTTGTTTGAAATAACTTTAGTCGCATCAAGTTCGGGAGAGGAAGGAAAATGCGACTACTTGTGCACGCTGCATCCACAGATCGCTGAAAGGATAGTGATAAACTGAGCAAGAATCGAATCCCTGTCCTCTTCCATCATCTTTCACTCCTTTATTCTCTTCTAGTCGTTCTAGACTTGCTCCTCTTTTCTTTCGTACCTCTTCCTACTACAAGGATAATATTATATTACTACTGGATTTTTCAAGCCATATGCAAGTCAGCGGCAAGGTGCTCGTCTGCGACTCTATTGACCAGACAGGAATAGACAGCATGAAGCGAGCAGGGCTTAACGTCGACTACAAACCCGAAATAAAGCCGGCAGAGTTAGTTTCTTCTGTCAAGGATTATGATGTCATCGTTGTAAGGAGTAGAACCAAGGTTACAAAGGAGGTCGTCGATGCGGCCGCAAACGCCAAGATAATTGCTCGCGTCGGAGTGGGTTTGGATAATGTGGATGTGAAGGCTGCAGAGGCAAGAAAGATCAAAGTTATCAATGCACCTGAAGCAGCATCTGTCGCTGTGGCCGAGCTCGCTATCGGGCTCATGATTTCGCTTGCAAGGAGCATACCAAGGGCCGATGCAGAGGGCAAACGTGGCAACTGGATCAAGAAGGAACTGATGGGCACGCAACTTTCGGGCAAGTATCTCGGCATAGTGGGCGTAGGCAACATTGGTAGGAATGTCGGCAGGATGGCCAAGGCTCTCAGGATGAATCTGATAGGCTATGATCCTTATCCGATAAACCGGGAATTCATTTCAGAGACTGGCATGATAGTAACTGACCTTAACACGCTTTTGGAAAGCGCAGACTTTGTCACCTGCCACGTGCCAGCCACTCCAGAGACAAGACACATGTTTAACGCCGAGCGTTTTGCGAAGATGAAGCCGACAGCCTACCTGGTCAATACTTCAAGGGGAGAGATAATAGACGAAAATGCTCTCTATGAGGCGCTGAAGAATGGTACGATTGCAGGTGCAGCCCTGGACGTTTTTGAAGTCGAGCCGCCTACCAATAAGCAATTGCTTAGCCTTGCAAATCTGATTTGCACACCACACATTGGAGCGCAGACAAAGGAGGCACAGGAGCTTGCGTCCACAGTCATTGCAGAAAAGGTAATCCAGATCCTGCGCGGCGTAATATAGATTATAAAAGGGTGGCAGGCAGGAGAGGGTTAGTATGCACAGCTATATGACCCAGACATGGCTTCGGATGTGGAAGGAAAACTCTGACGAGCTCAAGTCAAAGGCAATAGCTTGGAGGACAGAGCCAACCATCCACCGGATAGAGAAGCCAAGCAGGCTCGACAGGGCCAGACGGCTGGGTTACAAGGCAAAGCAAGGCATCGTCGTAGTCCGAGCCCGTGTGGGCAGGGGCGGCATGCGCAAGCAGCGTCCTGTGGCCGGAAGGAGGCCAAAGCACATCGGCGTCGTGCACATTAAACAGGGAATTAGCATGCGCAAGGTAGCAGAGCGCAGGGTGAACGAGAAATTCCCTAACCTAGAAGTGCTCGGCTCATACTATCTACACAAGGATGGTATGAACATCTGGTATGAAGTGATTCTGGCCGACCCATCACACCCCGCGATTTCAAAAGACCGAGAAATGCGCGGCAAGCTCAAAGCATTTGCAAAGTAGCAGCTCTGGCTCAGCTGGTTTTTTTCACTACTTCTCTATGTTTTCTTAATTCATGAATTGTTGTTATTATGAGCGCCAGCTGCAGAATGTAACCACCAATTATCAGTAGCACCGCGTTGAATGGTTTTGAGAATGTAGTCATTATCTGAACATGTGGTGGCGCAAGCGAGTTTCCAATCATCACTATTATTGCTAGGGGAATGCACGCATAGAAGGCCTTTCGGAATCCCTTGTAGGTAAGAACCGCCAGGGCAATGAAGGATAGTTCCAACGCGATCGCCCTATCGATAAACTGCGGGTCCCCAAATGGTATTGCAATCGCACCTACCACGCTGATTGCTGCAAGTACTGCCACCAGAGGGCTGAAAGGCATCACCTGTCTTTTTTTACCTGAATTTTCAATTAAATCTTTTCACAATGTAACTATTAATAACGAGCGAAGTACTCTCACGATGTATGAAGGCTGCACGCATAATCAAGACAAAGGAGCCGCTTGAGATCAAAGACCTCGATGTTCCAAAACCAAAGAACGATCAAGTCCTTGTAAGGGTTCAAAGCGCGGGCGTATGTCATAGTGATCTGCATCTGTGGGAAGGCGGTTATGCCGGTCCGCAGGGCGTTTTCATGAAGGTTGAAGACCGGGGAGTAAAGTTTCCGCTTACTCCGGGCCACGAAGTCGCTGGCACGATTGAAGAGATGGGCGAATCTGTCACCGGCTTTTCCAAGGGCGATAAGGTTCTTGTTTATCCATGGATCGGCGAGGGCACATGTCCTGCGTGCAGATTAGGGGAAGAGAACATCTGTGATGCTCCACGCAGCCTAGGCGTGTACCAAGATGGTGGCTATTCTGAATTTGTACTTGTGCCAAGCCACAAATACCTTGTAAAGTTGCACGGGCTTGACCCCGACTCTACCGCAGCTCTTGCATGTTCTGGACTCACTGCGTATACTGCAGTCAAGAAGGCGCAGTCTCAGCCTGGCGATACTCTTGTAATAGTGGGTGCAGGCGGCCTAGGGCTCATGGCCGTCCAGATCGCAAAGGCGATCAGCAACGCAAGGATTGCAATCGTGGACATTGACGACAAAAAGCTGGCAGAGGCCAAGAGGCTGGGGGCAGATGAAGTTATCAACTCTGCGGCGGGCGACCCTGTCAAAGGAATCAAGGACATTACAAATAACCTGGGGGCAGAGGCAGTCATAGACTTTGTAAACAATGCCAAGACCGCGCCTAACTCTCTCAACATGCTGAGGAAAAGAGGCAAACTGGTCATGGTTGGGCTGTTTGGCGGTTCGCTCGAGCTGAACCTGCCACTTATCCCGCTACGCGCCTTTACTCTAACCGGCGCCTATACCGGCAAGTATGCCGATCTTGTAGAAATGGTGGAGCTTGCAAGGATGAACAAGATCCAATCTGTTGTGTCAAGAAAGTTCACACTGGATCAGGCAAACCATGCATTGGAAGAGCTGAAGGCGGGAAGAATAATCGGAAGGGCAGTCATCAATCCATAGGCTGCCATTCCTGATGTTGTCCCGTTACTGCCTCCTGACATCGTGGAATGCGTTCCACACCTTCGTGCCGTCGTTTCGCTTGATGTCTTCAAGAACTGGAGCATAGCCCGGACCAGCAGCCTTTTCCAATAGCTTTCTGATTGGCTCCTCGCCCTTGAACATCCAGACCCATTCGTCATACACAACCCTTGGGTCTGAGAAGAGCATTGCAAAGGGGCTGCGGCCAACCTTTTTCATGAAATAGTACTCGGCCATGCTGATAAAGCCGGGACCAAATACCGAGTCACCTGCTTCAATGAATCTTTTCCTGACCGCCTTGTATGTATCAAGCATGGATTCAGTGCTCTCATGCGCTTCCATACCGCTGCAGACACGGCTTTACTATTAACACAGTCGTATGTTTTTTATTTTACATAATTCTAGCACGAGAACGCCTCAGCAATTTCTGAACCTCTTATAAGGTTTAGAAACTGAGATCAACTGTGGCAAAAGAGGACAAGACTAATGATGCTACTTATGAAGAGACTGTAGACCGAACTACCTCTGAATCTCCAACCGGAGTCACGGTTAGAGAAGAGAGGACTATGACAACGACAACCTCGCCGCCGTCCAGCGATGTTGAGAAATACGAGGTCGAATCCGTAGAATCCGTCGAGATTCCCGAGGAAGAGGAATCCGTATCTGCGAGGGCAAGAGAGGCAGGAAGATCACTGAAAGACCTTGTCTATTCTCTTGGCAGAAGGACAAAAGAAGTCACAGAGGAAAAGGCCAAAGAGCTGAAGGCACAGTCAGTCAACGCTGGAGCGACGACGGACGCAAGGGACATCCAGCACTTAGGCAGCAACGTGGAAGGTTTGATCACTGTTTTCGAGGACACTATGACTGAGATACGCAAAGAGCCGTATGAAGAGCAGGAAAAGCTGCTCGTAGGCTACAAGAAGCTCTTGGAAGAGCAGATAAATGTAATCAATGCGAGGCTGGCGATGGCCAAGCGCCTAAAGCCCGGCTCCTGACCTCGTCACCTCCTATTTTGTAAGATTACTATTCGACCAACAGCTTGCTTGTGATGTCCTTTACCATCACGGATTTTATGTTGACGAATTCTTTAATGCCAAATTCTGACAACTCTCTGCCTATGCCTGATTTCTTGATACCGCCAAAAGGAAGGCGCGGGTCTGACTTGACCATTTCGTTAACAGAGACTATTCCGCTTTCTATCTGACGAGCCAGCCTGATTCCTCGGTCAATGTCGGATGTCCAGATACTTGCCCCAAGACCAAATTCCGAGTTGTTGGCCTCTCTTATCGCTTCTTCCTCATTGTTCACGATTATGATTGGGGCAGCAGGTCCAAACACCTCTTCCTTAACCACTTCCATAGTGTGGTTAACATTCGAGATTATTGTTGGCTCGTAAAAGAAACCTTCCCGGTTTACGGACCGCCCGCCGGTCAGCACCTTGCCTCCTTTGGTCCTTGCATCTTCCACCTGCTTGGCAAGTGCTTGTCGCTGATTATCTCTAACAAGAGGGCCTACTGTTGTCTTTGGGTCAAGCGGGTCTCCCAGGACTTCTGCCTGTGTATCTTCCACAAACAGTTTTGTGAATTTGTCAGCAACTTCTTTTACAACGATAAAGCGTTTTGCGGCTATGCAACTTTGACCAGTGTTCAGCAGCCTAGACTGGGTCGCCATTTGTGCAGTCTGGTTCAGATCGGCATCTTCGAGCACAATGAACGGGTCACTTCCGCCAAGCTCTAATACAAATTTCTTCAGGCCCCTCGAAGCAAGCTCGGCCACGCGCATGCCAGTGTTGACACTGCCGGTGACAGAGACTGCATCGATGTTTGCCTGCACAAGGGCTTCGCCTGCGCGATAATCGCCGATCACTGCCTGAAATATATTCTCTGGAAAACCCGCGTCTGCAAAGGCTTGTTCTAACTTCATTGCACTCCCAAGGCATACGCTCGAGTGCTTTAGTACAGCTACGTTGCCGGCAGTGAGAGCTGGTACCGCAAACCTCATGACCTGCCAGAATGGAAAGTTCCAAGGCATGATGCACGCCACTACTCCGAGTGGCTCAAATGAAACAAAGCTCTTGCGAAACTCTGTTGGGATTATTTCATCACGCAAGAAGACTTCTGCATGCTCTGCATAATAATCGCAAACCCAGGCGCACTTTTCGATCTCGGCAAGCGACTGCCTGATCGGCTTGCCCATCTCCTCTGTGACCAGCCGAGCGTACTCTTCCCTGTTTTTCCTCATCACCCTGCCAAGCTTGCGCATGTATTCGGCCCGCTCGGCAAGATCCAGCCTTTTCCATTTTTGAAAAGCTTCTCTGGCATCCTTGACCTGTCTACTGACCTCCTCTGGTGTTGCGTTATCATAGGATGCAATAACCTTCCCCGTGGCGGGATTGATTGTTTCGATCTTGGGCATAGAAGAGTTACGCACTTCCATGCTAATAAATAAACCAAAAAGTCCCGCGGGCAGGATTTGCCCCAAAAACGGCGCTTTGCCGGTTTTTGTTTGAGCCTGCGACTCTTCGGTTACTGCGTTGTGCGCCCGATAGGCTGCTTCACGTGGTCAGCTACTGAGAAGCCGACATCTACAGCCGAAAGCTCTACCAGGCTGAGCTACCGCGGGACATTTTCGTTTGTTGTAATAATGATATATAATCGTGGCGTCAGAGATACTTGGTGGCGACGTCAAGGGCAAAGTAGGAGATAATCTTATCCGCTCCTGCCCTCCTTATCGACGCGATCGATGACACTTTCCAGTCTTCTTCGTCTATTAGACCTCTTATACCTGCAGCCTTTATCATAGCGTACTCGCCGCTGACGTTCTGGACTACGACAGGAAAGCTGAACTTGTCTTTTATCATCCTCACAAGATCCAGATATGCAAGCGCTGGCTTTATCATGACCATGTCGGCTCCTTCGTTGATGTCAGTCTCGATTTCCCGAATCACTTGGCGGGGGTTTGAGTACGACACTTGGTATGACGACTTGTCAAGGCGCGATTTTGCCTTCTTTACAAACGCCGCGGATCTGAATGGAGTATAGAGTGACGAGGAATGCTTGGCAGAATATGAGAGTATCGAAGCCTTCAAGCCGCGCGCGGCAAGCTCACTTCTTATCGCATGTACCTGTCCGTCCATCATTGACGACGGAGCGACGACATCCGCTCCAGCCTCTGCATGGCTTGCGGCGATCTTGGAAAGTACTCCAAGCGTTGCATCGTTGTCCACCACGCTACTTCCGTGGGCAGTGATGCCGCAGTGTCCCGTCAGGTTGTACTGGCAGACGCAAACGTCTGTCACAACATGCACAGATCTACCAAATCCTGACTTGATAGCTCTGATTGCCTTCTGCACCACCCCATTTTCGTCAAAGGCTTGCGACCCTTGATGATCTCTAATTTTGGGTATGCCAAAGACAATAAGAGAAGAGATGCCAGTATCTAATATTGATTGAACGTGCCGCTCTACTCTGTCAACTGGCGTAACCGACATGCCTGGCATAGAGTCTATCCTCTCAGATCGATCTGAAACGAATACCGGAAAGATAAGTTGGCTCTTGCGTAATCCCGTCGAGGCAAATATCTCTCGATAAAATTCTTTGCGATCACGCTCGAGCTGTTGCAATGATTGTTGATAATGCGCGAGTGTGAATATATGTTTTCAATGCAAAAATCAACCACAAAATTCATAACGTAATTTTGAGCCGTAACTGGTGCATGCACCGGGTAACTGTCGGCATCCCTGCCTATAACGAGGAACAGAACATTGTCAACCTCTTCAGGTCTCTTGAGGAACAGAGCTCGTTGATTTCTGAAGTGATTGTCTCTGACGACTCTTCCGATGGGACACCTGGTCTTGTGCGCGACTTTGCCCAACACTCGCAATTGAAGATCACTCTCTTACACCATGATGCAAGGAGGGGCGCAGCTGCGGCATGGAATGAAATTTTCCAAAGGGCTTCTGGTGATGTCATTGTGCTCTACGACGCAGACACAATTCCACATCCCTCATGTACCGAACAACTAGCATCGCGCATTTCTGGAAAAACTGCATTGTGTGCATCAAACTCGCAGCCAGTGCAGGCAACTGGCATTGCAGGCAGGGCGTCTGTGTTCATCTCAAACTGGTTGAGATCTGTAAGGCGGGCGGGACTTTCGCAGTACACTGTAATGGGCAGGGCGCTTGCCCTTGGCTCCACGGTATCAAAAAAAATCCTGATACTGTCAGACATTATCGCAATAGATCTTTACCTACAGTGTAAAGTCCTTGAAATGGGGTTAGATGTAGTATACAATGACGATGCTGTCGTGTATTTCAAACCGGCAAACAACCTGGTTGACATGGCCTCACAGGTTGTAAGAGCGGTCAACGGCCACAATCAGATAAAGGATAGCATAGAATCACTTCGAATTGGTATGCCTCATCATGTTGGAATTGGGGCCGCATTGAAGAACACCATCTCCGATCCCGTCGGCGCAATCTCAACGGCAGTCGGATATTCTTTGATGCCATACTACAAGTCAAAGCTCAAGAACGCTGACTCTGCAAAGTGGCATACTGCTGACAGCTCAAAGGCAATAGACTATGAGCAACTGAAAGCCAAATTCTGACTTGAACACTTTTTTATAACGGCATCTTGTGTAAGCAGACTAAGCAGGTGAAGCCCGAGAAATGTCAGAGCCAGAAAGGCGATTTGAGACGATATCCAACAACGATGTAGTATGGCTGAACATGCAAAAGCCGACCTTTTCTGACATGACTGCACTTGGGCAGAAATATCCTTTCCAGAGGCTCAACCTAGAGGACTCGCTTTCAAAGATCCAGATACCCAAGATCGATCGGTATGCTGACCATATCTTTGTCATCCTGCACTTTCCAACTCCTGACAAGGAGAAGGGTTTTCTCTTCAGTCAACTTGCAGTGTTTATGGGTACCGACTATTTGGTGACCATACATCAGGGAGACCTAAAGCCACTCGACGAATTGTTTAACATGTGCAAGAGCGATGAGCGGCAACGCCAACTGACCATGGGAAAGTCCGCAGGCTTTTTGCTACACAAGATAATAGATACTCTGGTGGATGACCTTCTACACATCCTTATGAAAGTGGTGGGAAATATCGACGATGTCGAAGATAGCGTTTTCGACGAGCGCGTATCGATCCCGCGTCAGATCTCGCTTTTGCGCAGAGAGATTACAACGCTCAGGAGAATCGTGACCCCTCTTCGGAGGACCGTAGTCGAGCTGTCCAAAGAAGTCCAACGTTTTTCAAAGGAGGATCTTACAATCTACTTCAACGACGTCCAGGACCATATTGAAAAGGTGTACGAAACGCTTGAAGAGGCAAAAGAGACTGTCGAAATTTACAAAGACACCGACTACATGCTTAGTCAGGAGAAGACAAACAAGATACTTGCAGTACTCACCATCATATTCACTCTGTCAATTCCTGCCACCGTTGTTGGCGCTTTCTATGGTATGAACGTCAACCTTCCCGGAGGTGTCGAAACCGGTCCTTGGACGCAGCTTGGACCGTATACCACACTGATATTTGTCATAATCGTATCATCCATTTCTGCCCTTCTTATGGTATTTTACTTCAGAAGGCTCGGATGGATGGGACCTTCTATGTAACTTGGAATAGGCGTATACATAAGAGGATAAATACTTGCACAATTACAGTTTTGTCTGGAATTGGCGGGGACAGGCGGAGGGGACGTACATGGATATGTCTGCACTCCTCACGACAAACAGTCGGGCTCTCTGCTCGAAAGCTGGAAGAAAAGCAACAATGTCGTTGACATTTACTTTGCCACAGCGACCTTTTCAGACGAGAGCATTCCTTATTTTCCAAACAAGGCCAATCACTACCTGCTGGCATCCTTCAAAGATATGAATGCTATACTGGAAGATATCCAGAAATCCAACATGGACCGGTTGTCATTTATGTTCAGTTTTTCAAGCCCTCTCTTTGAGCGCAGCGGCGACAGGCTCAACTATGTTTCTCTATACTTTACAAAGTATACTAGCGGAGACCTTGCGTTGAGCGATCTTGCAAATGCTATTGCCAGACGCGAGCGCGTGAAGAAGGCAAGCCTTGCACAGATGCAGCTCTTGGCGTCAGAGCAGCCGAAATTCACATTCCCGTATTCGAAGAATCTGGTCATTCTCGAAGTCGAGGGCGAAGCTACGCACCAGACCGATCAGAAATATTGCGAGCGCACAAGGCGCGACGTGGCGAGGAAGGGTATCGCACTCAACAATCTCGTGAGCTTCTCCATCCTTGAAAAGCTCAAGTGAGCACCTGTCACCCTGTTGCTTTTAGCAATACTACTATCCAAATCGCTCAAACATGTGTTTTCCTCTTTGTTGATTTGGCAATTGAATGGCGAGTTCTTTTGCCGTCCCAGCTGCAGTCAAACCTCTATCCATATTGCAATTTTCCTTGATCGTTTTGGCCATGTGTTCTCTTGCCGCTAGAGCGTACTGGACGTCCTCTAGCCTACATCAACCTCGCATGTTGATAGTCAAATGTTGATTTCTTGAGCTAACGGAGCCCGTAATTTATCTCAAAGCTTAAATATGCAATATTTTCTCTAGCCATTGATTTATGAGCAAGCCGATGGATCTTGGTGCACTCAAGGTTGGTTCATACATTGTCATCGACGGTGAACCGTGCAGAATTGTTTCATACGATCACAGTAAGCCGGGCAAACATGGTTCTGCAAAGGCGAGGATTACGGCCGTGGGAGTTTTTGACGGCAGACCGCATCCATTCGTTGGTCCTGTATCAACCAAGGTAGAAGTGCCGTTAATTGATAAGCGCAACGGCCAAATCATCTCGAAACAGGGTGACACTCTCCAGATAATGGATCTTGAAACGTTTGAAACCTTCGAGACCTCCTCAGTCGAGGATGAGATCAAGGAAAAGCTCGCTCAGGGTGATATCCAGGGCCGCGAAGTAGAATACTGGAAGGTCCTTGAAAGGATAAAGATAGTCAGAGTCAAGGGATAAAAGTTCATACAATAGAACGACAGATCGTCTTCCGTGGATGCTGATGAGGTAAAGGAAGAGCCGGCTGACACATCAGTTGATGAGGATTATGAGTCCCGAGGCATCCATTATATTATCTTCATCACACCTTTCTCGAACGCGGGTTCAACATGGAATCTAGGGCGTTTCCGATAAGAACGAATGCAAGTCCCGTTATGGCGATCATTACTCCGGGTGGCACTATCCACCACCATAGCCCACGTGAAGCTGCGCTAGAAGAGTTGGCATCATGCAATATCTGACCCCATGTGGGTATCGATGGGTCGCCAAGCCCCAGAAAACTCACCGCTGATTCTGCAAGGATCGCGCTAGGCACTGCTATGGCAATGCTGGCAAATGTGAGGGGCAGCAACTGCGGGATAATGTGCTTGAAGATTATTTTTGTGTCAGACTGGCCCATCAGTTTTGCAGCCTCGACATACTGCATATTTTTCAGCTGGAGCGCAAGGCTCCTGCTTATCTTTGCCATCCCCACCCAGCTGAATATGACAAGAAAGCCAGTGATGAGGAAGATGCTTCTGCCGACTGTGACTGATAATATGATTAGCAGCGGAAGTGTGGGAAGTGAGTAAAAGATGTCGTTTATACGCATCAGTCCTTCATCTGTGCGGTTGCCCTTGTAGCCTGCGAAGACGCCATAAATGAGACCGATAAGGATGGCTACGACTGAAACTGTGATTCCGATAAAAAGCGCTACGGGCGCACCCCACATGATTCCAATCGCCAAGTCGCGGCGCTGCTCGTCAGTGCCCATCAGGCCATAGACCTTTCCTCCTAGAATTACGCCTGAGTCCATCACAGTGTCCTGTGGATCAAACAGGTAGAATGTTTCTCTGATCGTATATGTTCCCTTTAGCACCCTGTTTTCATTAACGTCCGAAAAAATCATCACCTGCGGCCTCGATTGGTCTTGTGGATACGAGAAAACGGTCCTGTAGGGACCTAGGTTCTGCGCTATTGTCCTGTCTGTTGCGAAAACTCGTCCCGAAAATTCGCTTCCGCCTTGTTGGGCAGGCGGCAGCGAGGCGAAATATATCCGAAACTCGTTTCCATCAGGCCGTACAACATCAATCTGGAGCACTGGTTGGGTGCTGCTGTATCTCGCAGAGTAGAGCAGCATAAAGTCGCTCGGGAATGCATCGTAGTTGAAGTTGATGTTGTATGAATGAGTTACAGTCCGCATGCCATCTTGCACTGCATTTGTTACCTCAGCATTACTTGATGTCATGACTATGTGCTCAGGCGCCTTTGGTCCAAATCCGATGTTCGTCCAAGCCGGCGCAGCCGCCCTAGGCAGGTCGATCCAGAAATTCGGATTATTCCACTGCCTAAACGATTCTAGTGGAACTGCCAAGGCAGAGTAAATAGTCATTGCGATGAGCCCCAGAAGCATGATTGCCCCTGCAGTACCGCTCTTTGATTTGCGAAACTCTCGGAGTATTTCGTATTTTGAAATTGCACCAGCAGAAGTTGCTCTTGTCATGCCGAGACTTTCACTCTTGGGTCAAAGTAGGCGTAAATGATGTCCGTGGCAAAAACTGTGATCACAAAGATTACTGTGGAGACATACGTCAGACCAATGATGACAGGTACATCCATGAAACTAATGGCCTTGTAATACAGGCTACCCATTCCAGGCCAGTCAAATACGGCCTCTATGGTTATCGCCCCACTGAACGATCCTGCAAGGCTCAGCGCGATAACGGTCACTATGGGTGGGGCAGCGTTTTTCAGCGCATGGGAATAGAGGATCTTTCTTTCTGGTATCCCTGCAGTCTTTTTTGCCGCAATATAGTCCTCGGCAAGCACTCCTACCAAAAAATACCGGACGGTATAGGCCCATGAGCCAAAGCTTACAAGCACTATTGTTATCAGGGGCAGCACCATGTGCCAGAGAAGATCGAGGACATAAGCAGGATCGGAAGGCGAAGTCAGTGGAGTAGATCGAGCAGGAAATATGTGGTAGGTGAAGGCAAATGCAAAGATCATTAGCATCCCTACCCACCATGTGGGGAAGCTCCCTGAAAAGACTGCAAATGCAGAGTTGAGCCTGTCTGGAAGTGAGCCAGCCCTGTTGGCCACAAACGCTCCAAGGTAGATGCCTATAATCGTCACTATGAGGGTAGTCGTTGTAAACAGAAGTACTGTCTTGGGGAGCCTTTCCAGGATGATATCCCGCACATCCTGTGAACCACTGTCGCTTGTGAGAAAGCTTGACTTGCCAAGGTCAAGCACCATTACCCTGAGTACTGTGTTGGTGAATCGTTTTGGAGAATACCATGGCTCGTCAAGTCCGAGATTCTGAGTCTGGCGTTCAATCTCGGCTTCGATGTATCTCTGCCGCTCCGCGGCATCTTGAAACCTGATGTCATTGTGGATGATTTCTTCCGTGACATAGTACTTGACCGCGTCGAGAAGTATGCGATCCATCGTCGGTCCAAGGAGGGCGATAGTGAGGACAAGGGTGGCAAAGAGAACCACTATCATGTTTATTGAACGCTTTATTAGAAAGCGACCAAAGCCACCCAATACGATATATCCTGCCCCTGGATAGAGTGTATTTTTTTCTATTAATATCTGCTTGTGAATTTCTTGTAGGCGGCCCTGATTAGCCTTCCGGAAGCAACTGCCGAAGCACTTACTATCGAGATGACAAAGAGGGACGTGCCTATGGATAGAAGCATTGTGGAATCACCCACCATGCCTATCGCAATGAGAACTGCTGCAACAGCCACCGACATCAGAGATATCTTGACGGCGATCCTGAACCTGTTCTGGAGCCTGGATGAGAGTGTTGCAGGCCACAGATATACCGCCCCAATTAGTGTGCTTGCAGTGACGCCTGCAATTATTGACCCGAGCTCGCCACCAGCTATTGAAAATGATCTTTCAGCCGCAGTCAATATTCCAAACAGAGGGTATAGCGCTGTTCTTATGGTTGCCTGAAGCCACGGCTGCTCTCTTTCATAATCTGCAACTTGTGGGCTGAATGAATAATACACAGAGTTAAATGCATTCATGAATGCCGCACCCGATGTAGTCGACAGTATGTACTGCTCTCTGAAATTGCGAAGGTACTGTACCTGTGGGGTCAGCTCGGAGCCAAACGCTGCTGTTGCAATAAGACATGCGGATGGTTGTTGCTCAGGCTGCTGTTGCTGTTGCTGTTGCTGTTGCTGTTGCTGTTGCTGTTGTATCTGCTGGTCAGCACTCTGGTTTTGCATCTGGCCATTACTGGTGATCGTTGTTGCAAGGATTGTGTTTTCTGTGATATCGGGACGCAATGCGACATGACTGCTGGCAAATACGCGCAACTTGGTTGGACCGGGTGAAAGCCTAGATGTCTCTTCGCCCGATATGTTGATGATGAATTCGCCAGCGTTGCCGGAGGACGGTTCGGACTTGCCTTCGATGGCGATCTTGCCGTCTTTGTCAAAGATGAAATAGTCTACCGTCGCGTTGCTGTTTGGCTGGCCGTCGATCTCCACGTTGACTGTCATAGAAGCTGGTAGGCCTACTGTTATGGGACTTGTATTGACCGATACAATTTCCGCCAGCTTGGGCGTCTCGTATTCAGTAAAGTGACCAACTTCAAATGGATAGGAATCGTCCCTGAACGCCTTGATTGTGATGACCTTGCCTGCCGCATTGTAGCTGTCGAGGTAGAACGCACCATTGCCAATCACCGCATTGCGATGCTGATTGATCCAAGCGATGCTTGCATCATATCGTCTCGCTGCCTCATCCGCGCTGACAATGCCTTGCAAGGCCGGAGGAATAAAGTTTTCATTTTTCATCCTTTGTAGCTCGGCCTTGATTGCATCCGCATGTTCTGGAAGTATCGGGTCAAGCCACTTGGCATCTTTTGCAGTCGCCTGGCTGCGCGAATATGCAAATTCGCCTGACTTAACCAGTCTTTCAGAAGCGGCAGTGATTTCCCACGGCTCTGTGGCCCAGATCGCTGCCGAGTCTGCGATCTCTTTGTCGTCATAGTGCCACAGGTCCACAAAACTCTCCACCGTATCGTCGTCAATGAATTTGATTCCCTTAACAAGTGGGATCGCTACCTGTGCCTGCGATGTGTACTCTGGATCTACTGTCAAGTCGCCAGGGCCGGAGTTGGTACCCCATTCGAACATAAAGTATTCTACGTACAAAAGGTCAGACTTGTCCATGGGTATCCCGTTGTGCCAGTTTGAATACTGCAGGTCGAACGTTACTTTGCTCATGGCTCGGCCACTCTCTTCTCGTTTCCATTCTTGAGACTCTGGGTTCCACACCATCGCGTCTTGGGGAACATCAAGCCGGTCGGTCGGCCCCCTTGTCTCTATCGAGATCCATTCCGCTCTCTGGGGGATTATCTCTCCGGTGTAAGGGTGCCGGAACGTCGCTGTGTCTACCAGAGAATAATAAATGTCCGTGCTGTATGCGTCGTTAAGGCCTCCTACGGGGTTCCAAGAACTCTGGTGGATGAGTTTGACTCCAACCTTGAGCGAATTGCCGTCAGGGATCCGGGCGTTGAGCAGCGAGTACTTGCTCGTAATTCCTGCACCAAAGTCGTTCACCAAGCCTTCTACATCCGAAGCTGCCACGAGTGGCTCTGTCTTTTGTGCAACGAAAATCCTTACAGATTCTTGCACTCCTTCCTGAACGGCCCGCTTCACAAGGTCATTTCTCTCCTCCTCTGAGGTAAAGTTAAAGAAGACTACTCTTTGCGTGATCTCATCCAGTGTGGAATTCTGGTAGTTCCAGAAAGCTGGGTTCTGGGATCCGGGCATCCTGCCGAACCACGGGGCATACATCTGAGCGACAATTATGGGGTTGTACTTCGAAAAAACAGATGTGCCTGCAAATCCTTCAGTGTAAATGTGCCACTGAAGATCTGCCGGATCAGATCCATATACGACAGTTGTGGCCTTGTTAAGGTCTCCATAATCTTTCTGGATGGTAAAGCCGAGCTCTTCAAGCTGCGATGAGAGCATTTCACCCATTGAGGCTCTCTGCGCGTCGTCTTGCCTTAGCATGATCTTAATGGTTATCGGATTGCCCTTGTACATCCATTTGCCGTTTTCCTTTGCTGCGCCAGCGCCTACAAGAGCCTCGGTTATCATGCTTTCCGCGAGAGCTGGATTGTACCTGAACCCAAATGATTCTACAGTGTCAATTACATTCAGATATTCCGGAGAATAGATTCCAAATGGGTCAATCATTGGGTTTCCGTAGCCCTTTAGGACTTCGTCTACCACAAAGTCGCGATCCACCAGGTAGTTCAGCGCATATCGCACTTCTCTGAACTGGAATGGTTGAGAAGGTTGTCACTAGGCGAGGGCGCTGGATTGACAAATAATCCCATTGATCCTGCAGTCCTGTCATAGACATTTAGCCTCCGATCGTTCTTGGCGTCGTCTGCAGCTTCAAGCGGGATCTTGAAATAATACATGTCGAGTGCGCCCGATCTGACCTCCTGCAGCGCAAGATCCTCGTTCTCGCGCTCGATAAACTGCACTTGGTTAACATACGAACCCTTCTCTTCTCCTGCTTGGCTGAATGCGGGCAAGGAAGTAACAGTGATTGTGGTAGACACGAGTAAAACGACGACAACTATCGCTGAAACACGCGTTATTGGTGCTGTATGCACTGTTGAGTGTGTTCTAGCTGGTGCTAATATAGTTTTCAGTTAAGCTGGATGTCTCACACAGGCGGCTCCGGTATGGCCGAGAGGAGGTTCTTGGTATATGGGTGGTACGGGTCTGACAGAACTCTATCTATGGGGCCCATCTCGACCATCTTGCCTGCTCTCATGATTGCAAGGTCGTCGCCAACATAGCGGGCGGTTGACAGGTTATGTGTTATGTAGATGTAAGATATGTCGAACCTCTTCTTCAGATCCTGCATCAGCTCCAGTATCTCGCCCCTTACCGACACGTCTAGCATCGACACGGGCTCGTCCGCCACTATTAGCCTGGGGCGGAGGACCAGCGCCCTTGCAATCGCGACTCTCTGCCGCTGCCCGCCAGACAACATATGCGGCAGCCTGCTAGCGATCTCCTCCGCTTCCAGCCTGACTTCTCGGAGAGCCGCATAGACTTTCTCAATCTTTTGTTCCTTTGAGCTCGTCTTGTCATGTATGTTGACAGGCTCCATTATGATGTCCAATACCTTCATGCGGGGGTTGAGAGACGCGTACGGATCTTGATAGACCATCTGGACTTTGGTTCGAAAGTCCTTTAGTTGCTTGCCTGTGAGATGTGTAACATCTTGACCTTCAAAAATTATACAGCCACTATCCGGGTCAGTTGCGCGCATGACCAGCCTTGCAACTGTAGTCTTGCCAGACCCAGACTCGCCTGCCAGCACTAGCACCTTTCCCTTCTCCAGTGTAAAGCTGACATCGTCAACCGCTCTAACAAAGTCTTCACCGGGAGTCTTCTGCAAAAGCTGGCGGAGACTTTTTTTGACCGGGAAATATTTTCGGAGGTTTCTGGCCTCAAGTAGCACGGCAGTCAACTGGTTTGCAACTCCAACTTGTCACGCTGGAGATATAAACAGTTAGCTAGGTGCGCCTTCCTGCGTGAATCTGAAATAGGCAAGTGGTGTTTTAGAACGTGCGCCAAGATCCTATGGTTCGTACATCTGTCATGCACTTCTGATAGCGGAAACATTCAGAAATGATGATTTGACTCATACGACAGAACACCTAGCCATTATCCGCACAAAGTTAGTTAATATTGAGCACGATTGTCAGTTCTGCTGTGAAGCTGGCGGCGCTCTATTCCGGGGGCAAGGACAGCACATTTGCAATTTTCCGCGCACAGGAAATGAAACATCAGATCGCCTGCCTGATCACCCTGCATCCTGTGGCAGACGACAGCATACTCTTTCACTATCCAAACAGCTGGGTGACAAGGTACCTTGCAGACGCAATGCAGCTCCCTGTTGTGGAATTTGTGATAGGAGGAAGATCAAGGGAGGGCGAAATAAAGGCTCTGGAAGAAGCAATGGAGCAGGCAAAATCTCGCTACTCCATTCAGGGGGTTGTTCACGGAGGCATCGCAAGCAACTTTCAAAAACGGGCCTTTGAAGAAGCATGCGACATGCATGGACTTGCCGCAGTAGCCCCTCTGTGGAATATCGAACCAGTAAGATACATGAACGAGCTGATCCAGTGTGGCTTTGAGATAGTAATAGTCGGCGTGTCCGCCATGGGACTCGACAAAGAGTGGCTTGGCAAGCAGCTCGACAAGACGTCTCTAGCCCGGCTGACCGCCTTATCCAAAAAACACGGTTTTAACCTCACGTTTGAGGGAGGCGAGGCCGAGACTCTGGTAGTCGATTGCCCACTTTATAGTAGGAAATTGAGAATAAACACAGCCAAGACCCACTGGGATGGTCAGAGGGGAATATTTGAAATACAGGACGTGTCATTAGTAAACAAGTAACAGTAAATGTTTGATAACTTACGCGAAGGCCTCAGAGGAGCACTGAAGAAAATAGTCGGTGCATCTGATATCAACGAAGAGCTCATAGACTCGCTCTGTAGGGATGTTCAGCGTGCGCTTTTGCAGTCGGACGTCAACGTGAGGCTGGTGCTATCTATCACACAAAACCTTAAGCAGAGAGCGCTACAGGAGCAACCCCCAAAGGGGCTTTCAAGAAAGGATCACATTGTCACTATTTTGTACGGCGAACTTGCCAAGATGCTTGGCTACTCTGGAGAAGTTATACAGACGATAGACAAGACAAAAGATGACGAGCGCGCGCTTGCGACCTCTTTCTTTAACCCTGGCAAGCAGAACGTCGTCCTCATGCTGGGCATACAGGGAAGCGGCAAGACCACTGTTACCGCCAAACTGGCAAGATGGCTAACAAAACACGGCTACAGGGTAGGAGTGGTAGGAGCAGACACCTGGCGTCCCGGCGCGCTTACACAGCTAAAGATGAACTGCAGCAAGATCAATGTCGAGGTTTATGGAGAAGAGGACAACAAGGATGCGGTCGCTATAGCGAGGAACGGGCTCGAATACTTTAAGGATCAAAAGCTCGATGTTGTAATAATTGATACTGCCGGAAGACACAAGGAAGAAGAAGGCTTGCTGCAGGAAATGACCGACATGTACCGGGTCGCAACTCCTGATCTAGTACTGCTTGTCATCGACGGCACCATCGGCCAGGGCGCGTTCAAACAGGCCGAAGCGTTCCACAAGGCAGCACCTGTGGGTGGCATTGTGATCACAAAGCTGGACGGCACGGCCAAAGGCGGCGGCGCGCTAGCGGCATCTGCAGCAACAGGCGCAAAGGTGATGTTCATAGGTACTGGCGAGCGTATTGACGACCTTGAGCAGTTCTCGCCGACGGGATTTGTTGGCAGACTGCTTGGTATGGGTGATATAAAAGCGCTCTTGGAGATGGCACGCGGTCTTGAGCTTCAGGCAGATGAGAACCAAGTAAAGCGCCTGATGAGCGGCAAGATGACGATAGAGGACTTTTACGCCCAGATGGAGCAGGTGAGCAAGATGGGATTTAGGAACGTGATAGAAAACCTGCCGGGACTCTCCGGCATGGTCAAAGAAGATCAGCTCGATGCCATGCAGGTAAGGATGGAAAGGTGGCGATTTATCATACAGTCGATGACAAAAGAGGAAAAGAAGGACCCTGATATCATTAACGAATCGAGGAGAAAACGCATTGCAAGAGGCTGCGGCTTGCCGGAAAGCGAGATCAAGGCGATGATCAAACAATACAACGATTCTAAGACGATGATGAAGCAATCAAAGGGAAGACAGATGCAGGGGCTCTTGAGGAGATTTGGTCTTGGTTGATGCCCGGACCATTCTTTTGCTAAAGAAGCAATACAAGCTCTGCAAGCGATGCTCTGAAAGGCACGGCGTCACGGGAGCACGGTCCAAAGATCGATGCTATATATGCCGCGGCCTTATGGATGATCTTGACTCAATTGCACAAAAGATAACCCGCTCGATAAAGGACTATGACTTTGATACCTTCCTTATCGGCGCGACTCTGCCGACCCAGATATATGAACGAGAGGACGCCCTGAGGGCTCGCCTGAAAATACGTGGTGTGGAAAGTGCCAAGAACCAGCTAACACGAGAGCTTGGGATGCGGATTAGCCGGCTCTTGAAAAAAAGAGTAGAATATCTGAAGCCCGACGTTACGGTAAACCTAGCAATAGACAAGGAAAATAACATAGACATTGCAATCAAGTCGAAACCGCTTGCAATTGCTGGCAGGTATGTCAAGAAGATCCGCGGCATTCCTCAAAAGCAGGACAGATGCCCAAATTGTGGAGGCAAGGGTTGCGATTCCTGCAGATATTCCGGTCTGTCTGGCTTTGACAGCATTGAAGGTACGCTTGCTAATGAGTTGATCGAAATGACCTGCGGTCAGACGCCGAAATTCTCCTGGATCGGAAGCGAAGACCAGAGCAGTCTGGTCCTTGGAAGCGGCAGGCCGTTCTATGCCCGCGTATTTAACCCAAAGAAAAGAAAGCTGAAAAAGAAACAGATCAGAAAAGGAGGAGTGATGCAGGCTACCGTGTATGTCCTAAAAGAAGAACCGAGGCTACAACCACGCTTCAGGGTCAAGACAAGGATTCACGCCAAATGCGAAAGAGCAATAACAAAAGAGGACATCAGGAAACTTGGCGCGCTCACTGGCGCAGAAGTAAGCTTTGAGAACAAGTACAAGACGGCGACCAAAAAGATTCATTCAGCTCGCGCACGCAAAATCAATGACAACCAGTTTGTGCTTACTATAGTAGCTGATGGCGGTCTGGTGATAAAGCAGTTTGTAGGAGGCGAAGAATACATGAAACCAAACGTTTCAGAGATCGTTGGTGCCAAGTGCGAATGCGTCACATTCGACGTTCTTGACGTCTCGCTTCAGTAACGTTTTTGTTTCAGAGGGTCAACATCTGACAGCGGCAGCAGATGAGCAATTTTGATCCGCTCTACAAGGTTCATGACGCATTCAAATCGGGGCAGATCCAAAAAAAGATCTATGACCTTGTAATTGAAAGGTTCTCGCTTGTTCTGGAGGGGATAAAGAGGGTCGAAGATGCCTCAGGCCTGAAATATCCCTATTATTATGTGGAACCAAGTCTTGTAGTTTCAACATCCGCAGTTGAGTTTACTCAGATGGGGATTTTGTTTGCAAGAACTATACCCGTGGTGGGTGATGATAACCTGCTGCGCGTGGTTGTCCAGATAACCGCTCCGCTCATCGCACATGGTCTCAAGGGAACGATACACGCAATCCTCGCTCACGAGTTCATGCACTACTTGGAGCTTGTGAGCAGGATAGTCAAGATGAAGGTAATATCAGACGAGGTATCCGGCACGCTTTTCGAAGGTACATATGCAGATTCCTCCAGACTGCTTGAAGAGCGCGCGGTATTCAAGTCGGATCCCACTCTGATAAGACATATCACCACCCGGTTCCCGGAGGGCTTTAGGGACATCAAGCTTGAGGACAAGGTGATTAAGATGTGGATGAATAAGGGTCTGCCCACAACGAGGGTTCCGATCGACGCAAACGTGATAAAGATCCCTATTGAAGCCATGGCAAGGCTGCAGGTGGAGCAGGTGGTGAAAGACAAGATTTCTGAGTTTGAAAGCGTCAAGCTGCGAAAGAAAAAGACAGGTTATGTCTAGTATTTCGCCGCAAGAGCTTCAAGTCATGAGGGAATGCATAGGCAAAGTTGCAAAGAGGCACACAGTTTCAGCCTTGTGCATCTACGGCTCCCGAGTGGCAGGCTATGCCCGGCCTGACAGTGATATCGATATTCTGGCTGTACTTGAAAATTATCCCTATGTTGTCAAGTACGCTTATTTCACCAAGGAAGGAACAAAGCTATCAGTCCTAGCCGTCGACAAGAAGGCCCTAGAACGCGACGCAAAAACCGGCTTTCTGGGTGAGTTTGTTGTCGGTCGGCTGCTGCACATTTACGAGCCTATTGTCAATGCAGAATTTTTTGGAACGATCGAGCGGATCTACAAACGGCGAGTCATACTCGAAGAAGTACAAGATGTTGTCAGCACTGCTGGCGTCCTGAGCACCGAGATCAACTTCCCTCTGGAATTTGTAGTCTTTTCGAAGATAAAGCGCAGGATGTCGCTTTACCCAAGCGCGGCATACAGCTACCAAAAGACATACTACAACAACGATAATACAATGAACAACAAGCGAAATCTGGAGTTTGCGCTTGATGGTTATCAAAAGGCACTATCGGACATCATCGCAGAAGACAATGGTCTATTTGTAGCAAGGAGTGACGATCTCTTGCAGATTTCGGATAAACGCGTACTTGTAGAAGAGAGCAGAACGCGTCTCAAGCTGACTAGAAGACTGCAGGATTTCAGCTCGTATTTTGTGCACACCTATGCAGGGAGAAAAATTATGCATCTGGCAATAGCAGAGGCAGAGTCTAAGATCAGGAGGCGCGCAAAGGCCGTTAATCTCCCAAAATTCATGGCCTGTCCAAGGGACGCATACTGGAAGCTTCCTGAAGGCAAGTTAGTGGTTGACGGCAGGGATTGGCTTGGAGATCTAGGCTTTTCGGTGATTGGAAAAAAGCGACTCGGCAACTTCAACAGCAGGACGGTTCTGCACGAATTGCATGATGGACGGAGAGTTGTCGTCAAAGAGGTTGCCAAGACAAAGGCTGCCAAATGGGCAGCTCTGAGTATCTGGACATCACCGATAAAAATGAGGTTCAGGGTCAACCCGCTTCTTAGACTCGGCTTTGAATACAAGGCCCTCCGGTATATCAGGAGTCTCGGCCTGCAAACACCTAGGATACTCGCAATAGTTCTTGATAGAAAGATCTTGGTCACACAATTTATCGAAGGCATGACACTAGCAGAGATGATAAAGGAATACCTTAGGGGAAAAGGAGACGAAAACCCTAGTTTACTGCTTAATCAGGCCGGTGAACAGATCGGCAAGGTTCACAGCTCGGGAGGAGCATTTGGAAATGTGAAACCCAAGAATATCATCGCAAATAGAGATAGTGGTGACCTTTATTTCACAGATGTAGAGCAATTTGTATTTCAGGGTGGTGATCCTGCGTGGGACATTGCACAATTTGTCAGCTGGAGCCTAAAGGGCAATCCGGACGCCGAAAGGGCTGCTGACGTGGCAAGGGAATTCCTGCACGGCTATGCCGGCGCAACAGGTACTGCAAACATTGTGCGCCTCTTTAAGAACAGGCGCTACCTGGAGTCATTTTATCCCGTGCTAAAACCCACCGTGGCACGCGCGATAAAAAAAGAGATCAAAGAAATTGTGAAATAGAATTTTCTTTGTTCTTTACTTTTTACCCTTCTTGGCAGTATCTTTGTGGGTGAACTCGGTATATCCGCACTTGCCGCAGGTAAACCTGTCCTTGTGTTCGGCCATAAATGTGCCCTTGCCGCAACGGGGACAGTCGCGCCTACTACGGGTAACCTTGTCACCTTCAACCTTGTAGAAGTTGTATACTGCAACCTCGCCTTTTGCCGGAGCTTTCTTGTCAGCCATGATTACTTCTTGGCACCTCCCTTGGATGCTGCTGCCTCCTGCTTGGCCTTGAGCTTGGCGGCCTTTTCTTCGTCAAGGATCTTCTTGCGTTCTTCTTTTGGCATTGTCCTTAACAGCCTGTAGCGCGGCAGCTGTTTGGCGGCCTCTTTTTCGTCGTCATAGACATAAAAGACGGCGTGGACGTCAGTCATGCCAGTTTCGCATACAAGATTAACAGGGATAACCTGCTTTTTATCGACATTAAGCTGGCTCGCAATCTTTTCAGCGGCCTCGATTCTCTTGATCCTGCCGGCAGCTCCTCTGAACAGCGCCTTTATCTCACGCCTGTTCAAAAGCGAGTTCTTGCGGTCTTCCAGCGTCACGATTTCCTGATCAGACAAATCAAACAAAATCGTTCCAGTAACTCATATAAGTATTTGCTTGTGCGATACGGCGCTGTTAACTTAGCCTCCATCTCTGGCCAGAAATAATGTGAACCGCATCCTGTCTGTCCCCATGTCCAGATATAGCAAGAACAACTTGAGCCAGTTCCACACATGCTTCCTGTTGCAATCTACTTTTCTACATGGAAAGTGGTCGTCGAAACATTCTGTCCTGTCCTTTACCTGCTGGATAAAACGCTCCATCAGGTTCTTCAATTCAGTACCATAGACATAGTGGCGTAACCTGAGCCACCTGCAAGCCTCGTTGTACCACCTGGCGCCGTCTGTAAATATTGGCTTCCTTCCGTACATCCTCCGCAACTGCTTGAAGAAATGGTAGCACACTAAAACGGTCCTCTCGCGTGAGAGGTGCATGGCTAAACACGTATCGATTGCAGGTTCATATGCAATCCACAGCCAGTAGTCATGACCATCTATCTGAAGCAAGGTTTCGTCGACAAATATCGCCCTGACGAGGCGTCTGTCTGTACGATATCTATCTGCACAATCCGCGTATTTCTGTACCCATTTCCAAACAGCTACATGGCTCCTTCTCTTGATTGGTGCCAAGGATTTGGCTGCCAGCCTGAAACTCCTAGAATTGAAATACACAAGTACAGTCCATATGTGACTACAGCTGGGTCTGTCCTCTTTCTATTCATATCCCAATGAAAAAAGCTAGGACAGTCCTAGCTTTACGCATTACCCTAAGTTAACAGAGCCTGCGATACTGTTCCATCATTTGCAATGACTCGTTGTCCTCTTCTTCAATAGAACTCTAGTCAAACTTGTCATGAGAGGCGTATCGAAAGAGAAATACCAGGATCTCAATTAGGCCAAGTTCTGAAGTCGCTTTTATGTTGCGTGAGGAACCTGCGTGCCTTTCTGAACATGTCATCTACACCTGAATCGGAACGGCTGTTGGTCAAGACAGCCGACCTTAAGGGCTTGTTACCCTAGCCATCTGCCTTGTTGAGGTTTGGCGTCATCTTTTTTGACATCAGGTGCTTGTGGATGATGAATGCTTTCTCATCCTTTGTAACGTTGTGGTTTCGTACAAAGAGATGGTGTATGATCCTCCTGGCTCCACGCCTTCTGGTGGCGGGTATATGTGTACTACATGACGTTTGACATTCTATAGAACTTGAACTCCTCAAATGAGTATTGCCGTTGCTGACGCGTCCTCTTACCTATCCTCTGTTTCTCCCTGATGGTGGGTTAATGATGATGACATGGGCAAAAAGCTTGAGAGAGGCTCCAATAGGTATATGCGTGCATAGTTCCAAGCTGACGGAGCCCCGCTCGTACACGAAAATCAAATATACCCAGCATATGAAGAGAGAAGTTGAATGAACCCATTCTTCCAAGAGTTTTGCGACAACGTGATCACGCTTGACAAGTCGGTAAGGTTTGCAGGCATTGCCGACGAAGACGGAAAGCTCGTGGCAACTGCTGAAAGGAAGGGGCTAAAGCCACTCCTGTCCGCGGAAGAGCGGGCTCAGTATGCCATCACCGCGGCCACCCGACAATACACCCGCCTCAGGTGGGAATACCTTTTGGGAAAGATTAACTATGCAATGTCCCACTATGCCAAGCTGATAAGGGCAACAATTCCGATAGCCGATGAGAACAGCAGGCTGTCCTACGTGCTCCTCCTGTCCTTTGATGTTGACGCAGAGAATGTCCATGAAGTGATCATGAAAAAGATAATCCCACTTGTTAGAGAGAACACCAGCAAGTTCCTGCATGGCGGCTAGACTAGTCTAACCCTCAATCTGTGCCTTTGGGAATCCATCTTTATCAGATGAGAGCCTATTTGACTAGGACTATGTCGTCCATATCGGACCGGCAATGTGCATTCTGGTGCTTTCATTTTTGCATAGGGTGAGGTAACGTCGCCAACTCAGACTGATCCAGATTGGGCGTTGTGTATGCCCGAGTCTTCATATTCGGCCGGACCCCTGGTGTTCGAACTGCTGGGTGGTGAAAGGATCGTCCTTATTTTCCTGCCACCGTTCTGATCGCCTCCCGCATTATCTGATGTGCCACGGGATATCCTGTCGAGAGATCGTGTAACAAAGCGGTTTATTTCATCAATGAGTATCCTGATGTGGTGTGCTTTCCTGACGCCTCGGGTTTCTCTTGTGGCGCATGACTGATCTCTCTACCTCTCATGACATCGCCCGCGACGATACCCCTCCTTCCATGATGGGGAACATGGTGTCTTGGTTGTTTGAAAACATAAATCCGTTCACGGTGTTTGGAAATTTTCCAGATGCATGCGTCCCGACGATCTCTCTTCATCTATTGCTTCTTGGCAAGTTCTAGTATATCGTTAGGATACAACATTGCGTATCTTATTACAACTACTTTATGTCAGGGCTTCCGTCTCCATCCATGTCGTTGTCTACTGCATGCAGTTCCTTTTGTTCAATTTCCTCCTTGCTTTCTACCTCTTCAGACCTGAGCACTGTTTTGGGCGGTTTCTCGTCCTCCCTCTTGACTACTGCCTCCTTTGGCACTTCCGGGAATCTTTTGCTGGCCATGACTGAAAAATAAAGAAAAGGGCGGCTTTTTACTTGTTCGTGCCGGCAGAACCCTGCTCGTACTGATCACCAGTTTCCCCGGCTCCTGCTGTTCCTTTTGCCATACCTTTGCTTCTGGCGATCTCGCGTGCTTCTTCGGGATTTCCTCCTTCCTGGCCCTTCTCGACTATTTGTTCGGTCATTTCACGCTTGACAGCTGTCGGCTCGTGTTCCTGTATCTTGGCAGGGGTCATGGGCTCCTTTTCACGATATTCTTTGGTTGGATCTTCGCTTCTTTCTTTTTCAGTACCTGCCGCGCCTTCTTCGTACTCTCTACTTTCTGACATGGCTCACGCGGCATCAAGGACTATTTACTGATTATGCAACAATACAAAGGTATATTTTTCGTAGCCAAAGAAGATGGCATAATAAAACATGCCTTTTGAAAGCCTCGGAGAATACATCGATGCACTTGAACAGGCAGGACAGCTAAAGAGGGTTAAGTCAAGAGTTAGTCCAAATTTGGAAATAGCTGAGATCATGCGCCGGCTGATGTATTCTGACGGGCCGGCGGTTCTGTTTGAGAACGTCGAAGGCAGCAATGGCATACCTGTGCTTGGAAATGCATTTGGCAGCATGACGAGACTTGAAATCGCGCTCGAAATGCAGGATTTCACCGAGATCGGGAGACGCATCACAGAGCTGACAAAGATGAAAATGCCATCCGGCATGCTCAATAAACTAAAGATGCTGCCCAAGCTGTCCGAGATAAGCGAATACGGTCCCAAGTATGTTGACAGCGGGCCGGTCACCGAGATCGTCGAAACTGACAAGGCATCGCTCAACTCGATGCCTGTCCTGAAATCGTTTGCAGGCGATGCAGGAAGGTTCATCACGTTTGGGATGACAGTGACAAGACATCCTGAAACAGAGATCCGCAACCTCGGAGTATATCGCATCCAGATTATTGACGACAAACACGCCATAATGCACTGGCAGACTCACAAGCGAGGGGCCCAGCACTACAAGATGCTAAAAGAACAGGGCAAAAAGATCGAAGTGGCAATTGTAATCGGGGCCGATCCCGCAACTGTCTTTAGCGCAGTCGCGCCGGTTCCGGAGGGAATGGACAAGTACCTGTTTTCCGGCATCACCCGGAAGAAGGGAGTAAAGCTGATCAAGTGCAGGACAGTCGACTTGGAAGTACCTGCAAACTCTGAGATCGTTCTGGAAGGTTATGTGGATCCCAACGACATAAGGATGGAGGGGCCCTTCGGCGACCATACAGGCTATTACACACCGGCAGAGCCGTTCCCAACCTTTACACTGACAGGCATAATGAGGAGGAACAATCCTATCTACCTTACAACGGTGGTCGGCAAGCCCATCTTGGAAGATGCCTATATTGGCAAGGTAATCGAGCGTTCATTCCTTCCACTCATTCAGATGTTCCATCCAGAGGTGGTTGATTTCTCTATGCCTGGTGCCGGCTGGTTCCAAGGACTTGCGATAATATCAATAAAGAAGCAGTATCCTGGGCAGGCGAAAAAGGTCATGATGGGTCTGTGGGGTATGGGGCAGCTGGCACTGACCAAGATGTTTATCGTAGTCGATCATGACATCAATGTACATGACATGAACGACGTTATATGGGCAGTGACTACCCGTGCAGACCCTGCGCGCGACACCATCATAATCAACAATACTCCAACAGACACACTCGACCCCGCCTCACCTCTTGTCAATCTGGGATCAAAGCTTGGAATAGACGCTACTACCAAGACTAGGGAGGAAGGATATATGCGGGAAATCCAACAGCTAGCCGTTGTCGACGAAGAAACAAAAGCGCTCGTTGACAAAAAGTGGCGCGAGTACTTTAATGGTACTTTATGATCTTGTAGGAATTGTCGCGCTCAGCGACCCTAAAGCCAGCCTGTTTTACGGCGGCGATTATCTTGTCTGATGTCAGCTCTGTCGACCGAGCTCCTGTCGCGCTCACTACTTCTTCGCCAATGAGTGTGCCGCCAAAGTCGTCTGCCCCATAGTTTAGTGCAAGCTGGGCCATGCCTATTCCGTTTGTAAGCCATGATGACTGGAGATGATCGATGAGGCCGTAATACATTATCCTTGCAATTGCAATCATTTTCAACAATGACAGTCCGCCAGCTGGATACTTGATCTTGCCCTCTGATTGGATCTGGGTCTTGTTTGGCTCAAAGCTCCATGGGATAAAGACAAGAAAGCCACCAGTTTTTTCCTGCAGCTGTGCTATCTTCATGATGTGCCTTGCCCTCTCTTCTTCTGTGTCGACAGTGCCATACATCATTGTGGCGACCGACTTGAAGCCCAGCTGGTGCGCCTCTTCCATTATGCGGAGCCATTCGTGGCTCTTTATCTTGAGTGGGCTGATCTCCTGCTTTACACGATCTTCTAGGATCTCGGCTCCGCCGCCGGCGAACGTGTCCATGCCCGCCGCCTTTAGTCTGGCGAGCACTTCCTTTGTGCTGCTATGCTCAACATTGGCAATCATGTCGACCTCAGAAGGCGACAGCCCGTTTATCCCAACATCAGGGCACTTTTGCTTTATAGCTCTGAACGCGTCTTCATAATACTCCAGTTTCAAGTTTGGATTATGACCGCCCTGAATCAGAACCTGCGTGATGCCAAACATCTCTCTTGACATCACCACGCGCTTGACAATGTCCTCTATCGGAACGGTGTAAGCCTCTTCGTGACCGGGCGGGCGGTAAAATGCACAGAACTTGCAATAGGTGACACAGACATTGGTGTAGTTGAGTATGATGTTGTTGATGAAGGTGATGGTGTCACCAAACAGTCGCTGCCTGAGGACGTTTGCAACAAGGCCCATTGAATGGATGTCATCTGACTTGATCAACCTGATGCAGTCTTCGAGGCCGGGCCGCTTACCCGCAAGCACTCCTTCAAGAATGTCGCTGATATCTGACTTCTTTAGAAAATCTGTGAGCAGCCTGTTTTGCAAGTATTAACGCGGTTGTGGGGTCGTCAATGGTATTTATTCGTTATATGCCACAACCTTAAGATACAAGCCTGCGATCAGCTGACTGTGACTGCTGACAAGCTCGCCGAACTTGCCAAGCACAAGTACATAAACCTTGAGACTTACCGGAAGAATGGTCAGCCCGTCAGAACCCCTGTATGGTTCATGATCGATAACAATCTGGTCTATGTCGTGACTAGCGCTGACACTGGAAAGGTCAAGCGCCTGCGCAACAATCCTGTGGTACGCATTATGCCAAGCGGCTTCAGGGGAGAACCCAAGGGCGAGTGGATGAAAGGAAAGGCTAGGTTTGCGGAGGGCACTGAAGCAGAGCGGGTAATACAATTGCGCAAGAAAAGATATGGACTCCAAGCAAGGCTGGTTGGTATCATACGGGATGCTTCCACTGTTATTGCGATACAGCTGGATTGACAACAATTTATAACCGCCTCCGACGCAAGCAGCTGCAGTTGCAAAAGAGCGACACCATCACAGGGGGAACACCGGCACTAGAGAAGGCGCTTGCAGGCGAGGAGCTTTCGTACAACGACGGAGTGCAATTGATGAACGAGGAAAACCTTTTCCTTCTTGGTGCAGCCGCAGATGAGATCCGGAACAGGGTCTGCGGCAACGTCGTCACATTCGTCGCGTCTTATTATCTGAACTACACCAACGTTTGTGCGGCCAGCTGTCCTCTGTGTGCATTCTACCGAAAGGGCAACGAGAACGATGCCTATACTCTTTCAAGCGAACAGATAGTAGCTAGATCAAGGATTGCAATTGAACAGATGGGTGCCACCGAGCTTCACATAGTCGGAGGGTTCCATCCCAAACTCGGACTTGACTATTATGAAAATATGATGCGGGCAATAAAAGCTGAATTCCCAAAAGTGATGATAAAGGCGTTCACTCCCGCAGAGATATTCTTTATCTCCCGAGTGACAAGAAACTCGGTAAAGGAGGTGCTCTTGCGCCTCAAGGCTGCAGGACTTGACTCATTGCCAGGAGGGGGAGCTGAAATCTTTCATCCTGATGTCCACAGGAAAATCGTGATTGGCAAATGTTCCGGTGAAGAGTGGCTAGACACTGCACGACAGGCGCATGAACTGGGCCTAAAGAGTAACTGCACGATGCTCTTTGGCCACATCGAGAAGCCAGAACATATCGTCGACCATGTGCTGAAACTAAGAGATCTTCATAAAAGGACAAAGGGCTTTACAACTTTTATCCCGCTGAAATTCAGCCTTGAAAACACCGAGCTTGAGCAAAAGGGTTTGGTAACTGCGGAAAGCCCTTCATCCTATGATCTTCGTGTCATTGCGGTGTCGCGCTTGCTACTGGCAAATGTGCTGAACAACATTTCGGTGTACTGGGTGGCACTTGGCAAGAAAGTGGCTCAGGTGGCGCTCTCTTATGGCGGGAACGACATGGTTGGGACTGCCTTCTCTGAGGAGATTTTCAAAGCAGCTGGTAAAGAGACCGGCACCTCAATTCAGGAGCTTGCAAGTTTGATCAAGGAGATCAAGCGAGAGCCGGCCCAGCGGGACACATTCTTTAACATCATCCGGAGATTCTAGAATCACCCTGCGTAGGTGAATTAGCATATTTCAGTAAGGCGTTGTTTTTGACTGCTTTCGCTGCTGAAAAATAGACCAAGAAATTTTGCCAGTGGCATTATTGCGATTCTTTTATGGCTTACTGCTGCCCATGCACCCGCACATCACAAGAAGGCGCCAGAGATACACTCTTGCAGAGACCGAAATATACAGGATAGAAACATGTTCGTCCTCTTGACTACTCTACTCCCTCTTCCAAAGGCATTTGTTGATCTGGCACAAGAATTTGTGTTTGTACATAGATGCAATCAGGAACGGAGAGAGAATCGCTGACACTCTGCAAGACCACAAGAGTCTGATCTACTCTGAAGGTTGTGGGCTTTATTTACACAATATTGCTATGACGATGGAGGGCATTATCTATTCCATGGAAGAGCAGACGTCGGTAGGAGACAACGTGGCGGTCACGGTGTAATGCAACGGTTGTTGCTCGAAGGATCTTGCTGAAACACTGGAGGCAAAGCACCTATCCGTCATTCAGAAAAGATTAGACTACTCTTACTGCGACATCCGCATCGATTATCTTATTTTCTCTGGCCATTTCAAACATCTTTTCTATTGCCTTCTTGCCGTCGTGGCCCATGTCAACAGTCAGCTCGTTGACGTACATTTTCACAAATTTTGTGATCGTTTCTTTCGGCTGTCCTCTCGCGTACTGCATAGCATAGTCAACTGCAGCATCGATGTTGTCAAGACCATATTTCACAGATCTTGTAAAGACATCGCTAAACTCCTCTATCTGCTTGTCGCTCATTGTCCTCGTGCTTGCAACGTTAATGCCAAGTGGTACCGGAAGCCCGCCCATGTTCTCCGACCACCAACTGCCAAGGTCAAGCAATGCAGCAAACTTGGCCTTGTCGTAGGTTATCTGTGCTTCATGAATGATTAGCCCTGCATCGACCTTGCCCGCTGCCACTGCGTCCGGTATGGCCTCAAAGGGCATCTCCCTTTCATTGAACTTCCCGATTGCCAGCTTTAGCAAGAGGTTTGCAGATGTCATCTTCCCGGGGATAGCGATGATGGCCTTTTGCAACTGTTCCGGCAACATCTTGCTGTCCTTTCTTGTGATGACTATAGGACCATAGTTTAGCCCAAAACTGCCACCGCTTTTCAAGATGACATAGTCCTGCAGATAGGCAAAGGCATGAGCAGACACTGCAGTCACGTCCAGCTCATGCTTGAGCGCGCGGCGGTTCAGAGTTTCGATATCTTGTATAACATGCTTTACTGCGAAGCCGGACTTGACATTGCCAGACGCGATTCCATAAAACATGAACGCGTCGTCCGCGTCCGGCGTATGCCCAAGCGTTATCTCCATGACTCACTTTCAACCGATTCTTGTACCTATTAAATCATCGTTTGAGGATCTCCAAACATTTGCCACCCAAAAAATCTCCGTTATGGGAGAGCAATAGATTATCATAAATATTATGGGATATATGTCTATAAAATGACTCTAGAAGAGGGAAATGTACTAAGAATTCTTTGATAATGGACACTTTATTCCGATATGCATGGAGAGAAGGTCCGACAACAATCAGGACAAGATTCTGCAACTCCGGTTCTTGGGAAGCACAGCACAAGATTCGCAGCCAAAGGTGGCCCTGTTTTCAATAGATACAAAGGGCGGCATAACCTCGGTCAGAAAGCTGCAATCTCTTGAAGGCAACAAGATCAGTCTTTCGGAATTGGCACGTAATGTGAAGGAAGGTGTCAGCTATGGATTTGGACCTGATATTGGCGAGGCCGAAGTAAGAAAGGATCTGCTATTTACATTTAGACCAAAGGAAAAGATCCGGGAATGGGCAGACACTGGTGTTATTGAAATCACTCCAAAATGGCGTGACTGGATCATGCCGATAACATGCGTCCACGGTGATGTCCACCGGTGTCATTTCATCCTTCCACCAATCATTACCATTGCAGCGACGAAAAAACTCACAGCAAATTCAGGAGTGACTAGCAGTTCTGCCTTGAAGATTGGCCAGGGCGTCTCTGACCCGCTCTATCCAAAATTCCCTGAACTTTTTCCGATTTGCGCGCCTGTCTGCAATGCCGTCGTTGAAGTCTACGAAAAAACGTGTTGCTGCACAATTCGTCCTTTTGACATAGATAGTTTGTTGGATAGGATTCGGGAATTGCTTGAAAGGATTCCTCCGATACCTCCGATAGATCCGGAAGGTCCAATCGGCCCGATACCCGGACCCGATCCGGCTCCATTTGGAAGGGATATTGCAAAGACTGCCAAGCTGGCTCAGGCAAGCACAACCAAAATTCCGCTTGGCATCATGCCGGAGAGGCTTGTAGCGGAGTACCAAACACTCTCCACAATGCCTCCTGAAAAGAGACTCGATTATATCAATGCGCGCGACTACCTTTACCCAATATTCTGCACGTGCAGCTCTAGAAAAGTTGGCGAGACCCCTGTAAACGAAGACGGCGAATTCAGCCTCTGCTACTTTAGAGGACTGACAAAAAGCGGCTGCAAGACAACGTATTACTACAAGGTGAGGCAGTGGCAGGAGAACCAGTGGGTCTACATTTACGATGGCTTGACCACAAATGAGTATTTCAAGGCCTCAGACGATGCTCATCTGCGCACGTGGAAGGGTCTTGCATGCCGGCCAGAAGGAGGAATAAACCCTGGAGGCGACTTTGTAATGCTGGAAAACATTGGCTCTACTCCGAGTTGGAGACTTGCCAGCCCGACACAGGATTCCGAGTTAGGCGTATCAAGTGCGAATCCTGCCGACGGTCTTACGAAAATTGGCCAGCCATGGGGCAAGACACTTCATTTTAGACTCAAGTTCAGTGAGGGACTCAAGGCGCTCGGAGCAAAGTATTACCGGGTTAGCGTTGTCAAGGCCAACTCTAGCGGAGATCCTGAGTCGGGCGCGGTTCCACAGCCCCTGACAAACCCTGTGGCATGGAGACGCTGGATCAATGTTGGCGGTCAGATCAAGACAGAGGCGATTACGCTTGGTCCACTAGTAGCACCCAACGGAACAAGCGCACTTTACTTGATACCGTATGAAGCTGATGCACCATTTGGATGGCTCTGGTTCCAGTACCATCAGACATGGAATACGACCGCCTACGACAACACCAAGCACCTTGTCATTGTAGAAATTTTTGACGCAAATGGCAATAGGCTCAAACCAAATGGAGCACCTGGAAGTGATATTGCCAAACCATTCACTTTCAGGCGCTGGATCGACGAAGAAAACACGACAACTGTGAACTTTGCTGCACTGACGCACATGTTCCATGTCGACAATATCAAGTGCTACGGCGACATCGTGGACTTCCGCAAGAATGGTGTTCCATCAACTGCAGAGTGCCAGTTCATTGCAGGGTGCGCAACAGACAACTTTTCTGTCGGCATGTACGCATTCCACGTCAATGGCTTCATGAGTAGCTATCACCTGTGGTACCACAGAGGACTCAACGGTCCGAACGTGACTCTTGAGACAGGCACTACGAATGCGCCTGCGGGCGTACCACCAATTCCAAGTCCGCTCGACTCTACAAACGCGAAACAGTCCAGTTCAAAGACATTTGATGAAATGCTCGGGCCCCACGACAAGTGCTCGTTTAGCATAGAGCTCAGGGTATATCCAAAACATACGGATGGCTTTGGGACGATCTGGGAGTACGGCGCTTCTGACACGGCGGCAGTCGCCTTGGAAAAAGTTCTTTGCATCAGCAATCAAGTTACCGCAATACCAGCTCGCGAATTATCAAAGCCGACACCATCGCCATAACAAGAGGTAAAACCCTCTTTTTTTCTTCGATCAAAAAAGAACCGAACATTTAATAGTCCTGCGAAAAACTTTTTCCGATTGTAGCATATGCCGAAGTTCAAGTCAACCCAAGACATATTGAGAATAATTGGTAACAAGGATCAAATTCGAAACTTTGGCGTCATTGCCCATGTAGACCACGGCAAGACGACCATGAGCGATAGCCTCCTCGCCGCGTCGGGCATCATTTCCCCCTCGGTAGCAGGTCAGGCACTGGCCCTCGATTCTATGAAGTTAGAACAGAACCGCCAGATGACAATCAGGGGAGCAAACGTCACGCTGTTCTACGAAACTGACGGCAAGGAATACGTCATTAACATGATCGACACGCCCGGCCACATCGACTTCACCGGCAGAGTGACCCGTGCGCTGCGCGCAATTGACGGGGTGGTCGTAGTATCAGACTCTGTGGAGGGCATCATGACCCAAACAGAAACCGTTACCAGACAGGCACTTGAAGAGCGCGTAAGGCCGGTACTTTACATTAACAAGATAGACAGACTCGTTAAGGAGCTAAAGCTGGGGCCAGAAGAAATGCAAAAGTGGCTCATGAACATCATTAACCACTTTAACCAACTCGTCGACATTTATGCTGAGCCGGAACTCAAGGACAAGTGGAAGGTCAGCATTCAGGGCAACAGTGTCGCCTTTGGCTCTGCCAAAGATCGCTGGGGCTTTAACTTCAAGATGGCACAAAAGACGAAGATCAACTTTAAGGATGTTTATGACGCTTATACAAAGAATGATCCTGAGCTCATAAAGTCGCTCTCACAGAGATCGCCTCTGTCAGACGCAGTGCTTGGCATGGTGGTGGAACACCACCCGCCGCCCCACGTTGCCCAGAAATACAGGATTCCAAAAATCTGGCCGGGTGACCTCGACTCTGAAACCGGCAGGGCGCTGCTGGCATGCGATGAAAAGGGTCCAGCATTAATGATGGTAACCACCATCAACGTTGACCCTCAGGCTGGGAGGGTTGCAACAGGCAGGCTTTACTCTGGAACGATAAAGGACGGTGATGAAGTATATCTTGTCGACGCAAAGAGGACAGGGAGAGTCCAATCTGTAAACATCTACATGGGTAACACCAGGGAAATAGTGAGCGTTCTGCCAGCAGGCAACATCCCCGCGCTGCTTGGACTTGACTATGCAGTCGCAGGCGAGACCATATCAACTGTCAAGGGCGTACAGCCGTTCGAATCGATCAAGTACGTATCCGAACCTGTGGTCACTATTGCAGTTGAGCCAAAGCACCCTAAGGACCTGCCCAAGCTAGTAGAAGCGTTGCGCAGGATCACTGTAGAAGACCCCAACCTGATAGTCAAGATAAACGAGGAGACCGGCGAGACTCTGATGGCCGGTATGGGAGTACTCCACTTGGAGATCGCAACTTCGCTCCTGCAGGAAGCGGGTCTTGATATTGTCACCACACAACCACTCATCAACTACCGTGAAACCATCCGCTCAAAGGCCGGACCTATAATGAGCAAGTCGCCCAACAAACACAACAAGATATTCCTCCGCGTCGAGCCCCTGCCAGACGATATCCTTGACATGATCAGGACTGGCAAGATAAAGGAGGACATGGACAAGAAGGAGATGGCAAAGCTCTTGAGGGACAAGGGTTGGAGCGCAGACGAGGCAAGGAGCGTTGCTGCAATAGACGTCAGCGGCAACATGCTGGTAGACGAGACCAAGGGTGTTCAGTTCCTTCAAGAATCGATGGATTCTATCAGGTCAGGCTTTGACGACGTAATCAGGAACGGCCCAATAGCACATGAAGCAGTCAGGGGAGTCAAGTTTGTGCTGCACCACTTTGTGCCTCACGAAGACCCTGCACACAGAGGTCTTGCTCAGCTGATGCCTGCTACAAGGAGAGCCATGCTGGGATCGATGCTTATCGCAGACCCTGTGTTGCTTGAGCCGATACTTGGCATCGAGATCAAGTGTCCGCAGGACCTAATCGGCGCAGTGTCGACTGTACTTTCGGGCAAGCGAGGAAAGCTGCTCAACGTAGAGCAAAAGGGAATCATCGCAATTATGCAGGGTGAGGTACCTGCTTCAGAAACGTTCGACCTCTCTGAAAAGATGAGAGGAGCCACAGCCGGCAAGGCGATGTGGAACACCTACTTTAAGGCTTGGCAGCCAGTTCCAAACTCTATATTCCGCACACTGGTTGCAGATGTGAGGAAGAGAAAGGGACTCAACCCAGAACCACCGTCGCCAGACGAGTTCATAGACAAGGAATAAAAACACTCTTCCCCCTCCTTTTTGTGCTCAACTTTGTGCCGCTTTTTAGGCCTTAACTAGGTAATGTCATACGTTATGATTCGCTGGAGATAGCCTAAACGTCAATACGAAGGTCATGACTCGATAACATTTGACTCTCAAGAGATACAAGAAGAACCACTATGACGTCAAGCTGCTGAAGGGTATCGTTGTTCCATCAAGCGTGTTCGAGTAGCTCGGTTCGATACTTCGGAGCAAGTGCTGCGACCTTCGCTTTGAACTCTGCTTGTGCTGCTTCATCAAGCATAGGTGGAGGCGTTGTGCGGGTTGCGACCGGTACACCAACCTCCATGAAGAAATCCTCCTGACCGGGCGGTGAACATATGCAAAGCATTCTCACAGGCTGAGAGGAGGAGTTGTGAAACTGATGCGGCGCGTTTGCTGGGATATTGATCGTCTCACCCGCCCGCACGGCACGTTTCGTGCCGCGAAAGGTAGTCTCAAGTTCGCCCTCAAGCATAATGAAAGTTTCTTCGAAGTCGTGACGATGTGGAGGTGGCCCGCCAGCCGGGGGTATATGCATGTCGATCAGGCAAAAGCGGCCTGCCGTATCTTTACCTGTTAGAAGGATGGTGTACGTATCTCCAACCACTCCAATGTGAGGAAGTTTCTGATTGGTGTTTTGCTGTGCAATGGCAAGATCGCGTTTAAGATTGTCGGGTGATAGGATGGATGCTTGTGGCGGCTTCTGCATATTTATTTTTTTGGACATCCTGCTCTTCAATAGACAACTGGCATCTCTAACTAATCAAACTATAGAAAAGCATGATTCTCTATCAAAATTGTAGGTTGTAGATTTCATTGACTATTGATAAAATTACTCTCCCCCTCCCTACGCTCAACTTTGTGCCCATTTTAGACCCTGACTCTACATCATGTCGTACGTTATGATTTGTAAGAATATGCTCAATAGCAAGCAATTGAGCGCGATGGCGAAATGACTCTGTGGGGGAAAGAAGAACAACCATAGCGTTGGCTGCTGAAAGGGTTGGTACCTCAAAAGCCTGAAGAATAACAAGCTCTGTTTGAAGGGCAGCCTAGATGTATTCTTACAGGCCAACAAGAAGTGGAAGAATGGTTTGTAACCCAAACTCTCTCCGAGTGAATTATAATTGCCGGCAAGGGATGCGTTTGGACTGATGTTATACAACTGCTAACTGATCATAGCACAATGTGATTTTGCTGGGTTTGCTTAGGAAGCTTGTAGCCAACATGAAAGATATCATGGCAGTCTGATTGGCACAGACTGTGGAGGATTGATCAGAAAAACCATCAGAGAAATAATAAAGAAGACGGCAGTTCGCCAGTTTTATGTGCAACGTCCTGGTCTAGCTGCTCTCTGCATCGCCGCTCAGACCGTTACTTCGGGGCAGCGGTTGAAGGCTCTGCTGGCGCCACCTTGCCAAAGTAGGCCTTGACGTGTGGCCGGTACATGTAATAGAGGATTACTGCGCTGATTGCAATGCTGACAATGGCTCCTACATTTCCAGTCACTAGCGAAATTGCATTCAGAACTATACTGACAACTGCCAGCACAACAGTCAAGGTCCAAGCCCAGGACTTGCCCGTTAAAAGGCCGTATGCGACAATGGATGAGAAGATGCCAAGCCCAAGAAGCACTGCTCCAACTGCTATCGCTGCGCCTCCAACTGCGCTGGTAGGGAGCGCGGAAATATCTGACCCTGGGAGCATGTCTTGTGGTTGCTGCGATGATGTTGGCCCTCCAAGCGTTGACATCACCGGACCTAGGGCCATCATGCCTAGCCCTCCGATTACCATCAAGCTACCGCCAATTATGTTGAGAATTGCAATTATGGTCACGCCGGTCGGACGTGCGCAAGCTATAGTCACATGCTCCGAACGGCAGCATCGGATTTAAAGGCACTGGTCTTGGAGATTATTGCGTCAGCAACTTGAGCTCGCTCCGCTGCCATGAGAGCATACATCCGCAATTACGTTGGCAATCGCATCATTTTCCTCGTAGCATACCTGAATACAACTATAGAGCCTATCTTGGTGTGCTGATGTTGTTGGTTGTCTCTAACCATCATTCTTTGAATTCTGGGAAGAAAGGGATCGATAGGAATGCAAGAAATCCTAGCCGAGATATCTATGCTGTGTCTGTATTGCGTCTACTTCCATTCATATCCCGTGCTCTTGATTTGCAGTGTTGTGGGGTCAAAATCAGACTCCAGAACCAAGACAAGGTTGTTCAACCAAGAATATTTCTGGGAATTTGTGTATCCTGAGAGCATCACCGATACTCTCGTCCTTCCGCCCTCTATCGTCTTGGCTTTTTCATGGGCCCACCACATGAATGTGTCTCCGTCGGATATTGTTACAAATCCATTGTAGCTCGCATCAATGATTCCGTGCGGGTATTGGGTCATGGTACCAGAACCCGTGCTCTTTCCACTTGGAAAGTTGCCTATGCCCCTCAAGTCCTCTACAAAGCTCAATTCCATTGTCGTTCCTTCTACGGGGTGGACTTTAGTTATCCTGAACGCTACCACATTGCCCGTCCCTTCAAAGATTTTCTCGCCTAAAGCCATAGCAAAGTGCAGGGTTTGTAGTTCATAAAGATTACGTCGCCTGATCTGGATGCTGATTTCGTCTTTTGTGTTGCTTTTCCATTATTTACCTGAGAGATCAGGTATGTTGGGGAATGGCACTTCTACTTTAATGCCATCCCTGTCGATTTCTAGGGAAGCCTTGTATTCTGATTCCTTATGTGTTGCCATTTGATAGCCACTAGTTGTCGGTGGTACGTATGATGTGATGGTTTGTACCACATAGACAGTTGCGGCCACCATAGCTAGAATTACGAAAGCTGTTAGCTTTTGCATCCCGTTCGTTCCCGCAACCACGCATACGGCTGAACTCATTTAAAGGAAGTTCTAGTACAATTTGACCTCTATCTATCACTTTATTTGAGCTGCACTTCATGAAAACATAGTTTTCATTCACTTGGCGGCAAGTTCGCGATTCAATTGGACAAATAGCAACCAACTCCCGCATCGCAGCGAAAACTCCCGCGGTGCAGCGTCATTTTGGAGCTCCCGCTTTTGCAGCAGAACTCTCAATCCACTTCCGTTGTACAGTCGGGCGATTGCCCCGGCAGTTGCAGCGCGGGCGATTCTGTTACGGTTCGGGCGATGATAAAACCAAACTAGAGTTCGTCTTTCTGACGCAAAAAGTATCTGATTGCTTCATCCATCCTCTGAAACATTTGCTCGCGAGTCCATTTAGCAGATTCAGGATTCATAGTGACAGCAATTCTTGATAGGTAAGGTACTAGCCTTAGCCATTTTGGACCCAGTGATGGTTTATTTCTTAATGCAAATTTGTAGAGGTTATTGGTTCTGTTCTTTACTATGATATTTGGCTCAACAAAGAAAATAGGCTCTCTTTCATTTCCATAATCTTGATAAAGCCATATTATTCCATAATTGGTTTTAGTTGTTCTCTTTATCGGCTTGTTGGTCTTCGGATTCCTATGTGTTTTAATATACTCTGGTTCCTTCTCAGATTCCTCGGCTTCTTCTGTTGGTGAACTTCGGTTTTGTCTGTTCAATGTGGGCTCTTTTCCTCTTCCAGATAGTAATTTGCCTTCGGGCAGAATCTTCATATCTTTCAGATAGCTTCTTAGCATCTTGTCAAGTTCATTTCCGATAAGAACTTCATCTCTGCTAACCTCCTCCTCTACCTTGGGGAACCTCGATACGTACTGTCTGAGATGATGTAAGAACTCTTCATAAATGCCATCGTTATCTTTAACGATATCATTTCTTGCTGTTGTCGGTGTCAACCTATTACAATTTATCCATCCGCCAAACCTTCTCTCAGGATCAACAAGTATGGTAGTAACAAAAACGTGCTTGACATAGACATCTAGCACGCCACGACCTTTTTTCTCCTCCTTGATGTTGCCAGTAACATCTACTCCTCCTTTCAATCTACAAACTAGGTGCTCATCCGCATCTATCTTAGCTCTGGATTCAAGTTTAGCACCATTAAGTATGATTTCAAAATCGTTTGCAAGACGTAATCCAAATGCTTTTTTCAAGTAATTTGCCAGTTCGTCAGTTGGAGGTACAATTTCGGGATTAGGAATGACTATTTGCGTGCCTGTATGATCCAGATACTTGTTTACTTTGCCAATCTCATAGTCAAGATATTCTGGTGTCATTACTATGCTGATACCATATTCATCGTTGTTAGTTCTGAAATTAACATTCTTGCCTAGCCGTAAAAGTGAAAGCTTCCCAAGTCCTTTTTCACCAATAATCTCTCCTCCAAGTTTTGCTTTTGCAGCCTCTCCAAACGTTGCAAATTTTTCTACATCCTTTATGCCTTCTCCCCAATCTTCGACGATAATTTCTTTCACAGAAGTACGAATCGCGACCTTCTTACTACCCTCATCAAAAGCGTTTGAAATAGCTTCTCGGAACGATTCAAAAGGTGAAGGATATAGCCTAACAGATAACTCGTAGATGATATCTGCACCAGCCTTATGCTCTAGTCTCAACCTCATGATCACCTATTCCAAAGCTGTGTTCGGCAAATGTAGGCGTGATTCTCACGGTTTATCATAAAAATGCAACAGTATAAAGTTATTGCTAAATGTAGCATACGAGAGAAATTTTGTAATTGAATACTTACTTTATTAGTAAAAAAAGCTACTTGCTGCTTCTTAAATACAAAAACAATCGATTGAAAACTGAATGCAAACGGCGATAAGATCAGTCTGTCCAAAATGTGGTGAAGTAGGTACTCAGATCGTAAGAAAGACTGATTCTGTAAACGCTATGGGAAGATTCTTGAGTTTCAGACACATAAACAATGAATGCTTTATTGGTAGGGTTCAAACAACCAGAGAAGCTTTTGCTGAAATGTTCGGTTAATATTCGAATGTTTATTTAGAGGAGGTCGCCTCCTCTGTCTAAATGGTAGAAGGGCAATGCCCTAAATGCGGAAAACCTGGAAGACAGCGGATTCATCAAGATGGGAAGTCATCACGCTTCTACTTAGAATATATCCATTATGAAGATAGCCGTATGAGGGTATGCCACATTGGTCGAGTAAGAAGTACAAGCGAAGCAATGAGCGAGTTTGAAGAATCTACTGAACAGCAGTACAAAGAAGCCTTAGATGGCATAGTGAAGGATATCAAGGAATTAGTAAATAGTTATGAGCCTGAAAGTCGAATATGGCAGAAAGTCCTTGCTAAGCGTCTAAATGAAATATTCAACAAATATGGCTATTGATGATTTTTCGTTCCATCATATTGTCGCCTTTCATAGTCTAGTCATTGTTTTGTATTCTTATCCAGCAACTATCTCTACCATTTGGCAGCCAATTGTATCCCTGAGCTCTTACGATATCATTGATTTCGCGCCAAACCTTTAGATCAAGCCACCCTTTAGGCATGATCTTCATACAATCCTTTTCATTGATGATCTGAACTTTGTTTATTCTAATTCCAAGACCTTTGACAAATGGAGCAATGCCCCTCTCTTTCTGATAGATTGCAGCCTGTCGCATCAGCGATTCAACCTTGTTTTCTCCAAGATTGAGGTTTATGCCCGCCGCTTGAGCTGGTGTTTGTCTTATCGCTTGGTTGACTCGGATAAAGTTGTAGTGAATCCGCATTGCATCGACTAGCTCTTGTGCCGCTTCCGCGTTATCCAATCCTCTCATGACGGTTTCGCGATCTCTGACTGTACCGTTGAGACGCTCAACTTTGGGATTCAAGCCCTTTTCATTGCTGCCGATACTGCGTATGTTTTGGATTCTCGGTACTGTGTGACTATGAAGCTCTTTTTGGAACGCATCATCATAGCTCGGTAATCCGTCATGCACTATCGCTTTTGGCAATGGAGCTCGCTGCTTCATTTCCTGAAATACCGACCTTGCATCGTTGGTTGATCTCTTTTGGGTTATCTTGCTGCATATCCAGAAGCGCGTTGTAGAATCCATCAGGTTCCATAGCCAGCTATAGTGATTGTCAAATTTGCGATTGGTGTGGTTTTCCTTATTTTCAAGTGTCATGTTGGTATCGTTCTTTTCATTTCTGACATGCAGAAGCATCTCATCGACGTGGTAAACGCCGCTTAGCTGAGATGGCACAAATGAATCAACATAAGGCTGTACTGTAGCGTTGAATTTCCTTATCCATCTGCAAATGCTGCCATAACTTACATCGACATTATCTGACTGCTTCAAGTAGTCGGCTATCTTTCTGAATGATACGCCTTTGAAATAAAGGTCAATCGCGTTGCTCATTATCTTGGCTGGTGCTTTTGAATAGTCAAATGCGGGATTGAAAGTAAACCTGAATCCGCAATCCTTGCAAAAATACCTCTGAATGTCACCAGCTTTTTTGTTGTGTCTCACGCTGCACTTGACATGATTCTCGCTAGAGCATCTCTTGCAGACAATTTTGCCGACCTTGGCAGCATCGATGATGCTTTGGTTAATTGGAGTCGGAAATGTGTCCTGATATACGCGCTTGCGTAGTAGTTTTGAAAAGATAACTGCATGGATATGCTTGCACAATGACTGCTGGCCTGACAGTTTGCTTAACCTGTAGGTAAAGTCTGGACATTCACACCTCCAACCGTTGATGATCTTGAAAACGGTGTACCACTTGCTTGGATCGGATTGTGACCTCACTTTGTAGGTCAGCTTGTTTAATCGTTGGATTGAAACATCTGGCTGACCTTCCTTTCCTAATGTGCTTGCCATTGCAAGACCTTTCATTTCACGCATTGTTTTGGGTTCCATTAGCTACCTATAGGTATATACCAGCAGGTTTATAAGGTTATCTAATGGTATCTAATGGTGTATGGTAATGCAGAAGATCATGGTTAGCATGTCAGATGAAATGGTCAAGGCTCTTGAGGCGGAACGCAAAGCGCGCAAGCTTGAGACTATTCCTGAGGCTGTACGATCAATCCTCGGCGAATACTTCAAAATGAAAGATGCTCAGAATTGAAATGCAACCCCTTTAAAAGGCAAAACTAGAACGTTTATGAAGCAGAACTTTCTAATTTTAGTTATGGCGTTGATGCACAGGCCAAATCCTTTGGGTAAGATATTGTGTTGGCAGGGCAGACATTACGTCACTGAGGATGACCTAGAAGCATTAGCTGACTCCAATAATGGGACATATCCAATGACTTGTACCCGCTGCAATCGAAAGATAATCCTTAGGGTTGATCCAGATAACCCCGGCGAGTATTTGACAGACGAACCCAATCCTGTAAAAAGAGCTTAAGGGTTTTCTTTTTCGATTTTTGCCTTTAATCTTGCAGGCATCTTTCTATCATCCCATTTCAATGCTCGATAAATGCCCACCATGACGATGGAGAACGCGATGTAGATAATATCGAAGTGTGTTTTATTCCAAGGCGGATTGGTCTCGTATGGATAAGGTCTGTCAAAAGAATCCAATTGCGCCGCATAAGCGAATGACTGAAAGACAAAGATACTTGCAAACAGTACAGTGGTTATCATTCTACGCCATCTTATGCTCTTGTTATTTACGTCATTCTTGTATTCGACGAATTTTACCGCATCCCATAACAAGTAGAGGATAAACATGGCAGGCAGAACCCAGAGAAAAATCTCACCAAAAAATCCAGAACTCGAAGGATTGGCAACACTCACGATATAGTATGTGAAAAATACAATCGTCAAGTCAATTACAAACCTCATATTTCCAGCGCGGCCTTTATGCGGCTCTTTGTGCACAGAGCGATAGTAGCCGATCCATCCTGAAATAACTATGAAATAAGCCATGAGCATGCCCGCCGCATCAACGAAGGATCGTGTAGATTCCCAAATCTTGGACATTGGAATGAAAATCTCATCTGCTTGAAAGAAACTCTGACCGATTATTACCGCTACGATTACTTCAAGTAGCGTTACATAGAGCGTGCTGAGTTTCTTATAATGCACTGTTATTCAGCTAGCTTATACCATTATCCCTTAAGCATTACGGTCAACAACCTCGATAGGTCGTTATGAGGAGCTAGCTTTTAATTTAACGACAAGAACCTTGGCATGGATGGAAATAAAGAACCTCTTAGGATTAATCTTCATAGCAATCATAGGGGCGATCTTTATCAATGTTGGATATAGCACCAATTCCATCTTTACTCAAGCCTTCGTTTTGGGCGGCATTGTTGCTATCATTGTTGCAGCTATTGGATTTTACAAAGAGCTTTTCGCCTAGCTTTTTTCGTGCAGCAAAATAGCCCAATGCAAAACCGGCATAGACTATTCCCGTAAATACAAACGTTGTTAGCACGATGTTGACAGTGATGAGCAAAGGAGAGCTCCAATCGAGCTCTAAGACAAAGGGAAATGACACAGTGAGTATTATACGTGGTCAGCTTTTAGGGTATCGGTGATGAGACAGCGCTACTTATTTTTTGATCAACGAACCTTCTCTAAAATTACAAATGATGTGCGAAATGTTTCACGTTCTATCACACCTTTGATTGTATATCCTTCTGAACAAATTTTATCAACCAAACCCCACGCGCCATCCAGCCTAATTCCTGCAATTTCTACCACTTTGATATTTTCACCACTATACTTGAGCAGATGCGCGTTAATGCCTTCTTCTTTGTCCTTGCTTTTGCGCTCATTATAATGCTCTAAACACAGTTTGCTATCTGGAGGATATCCTGTCCATGCTTTCTCTGGTGAAAACCGTTGCCCCATGCCTATCTCTTTTTGACATACATAGCAGACATCCTTGGCCATAAGCTGGAATCTGTATTGGTGTTGTTTAAGCATGGGCACTTGAGTAACAACCTTTTATACGCGAAAAACTGACACGCTACAGTGGCAATAATCTTTTCAAAGCATTTTGAACAACTGATTGAGAACAAGCATGGCATTACAAAAAAGGTTGTCTTGGATGCCATCGGAAACAATCTGCGTTTTCAAAAACCACCGTTGAAAGGTGGTGTCGTCGAGTTATACACTGCACAAATGAAAGACAGTCACGATTACCTCATTGTTTGGTCACATGCTCAAGGTCATAACCTGATGGTTGATTCTGCATTTAGAATACGTCAGGAATTGGTTGATGAGGTGAAGACGCTGGAGCCTCTAGGTTTGTTTAGAGCATTTATTGGAATAGTAGGTTTACCAATGAAATTAACAGGAGAAGCAGAGCGTTTCTACTTTAGCCAGTTAATTCCTATTGAATCATTAGATCAGAACTATGTTATGCAATGGATAAAGGAACATGCTCAGCCAGTAGATCGGGTTCCTCACATCATCTATTCTCAAGGATTACTGCAAGCGATCACAGAAAACGGCAGAAACTATTTGGAATGCGCAGGTACGTTCTGTGTCGATATGGATGTTTATTCTGATTGGATAGCAAGAAAGCAATGAGGGTTTCTATACGCCCCTTTCTGTCGAATTTTGTTATTTGTAGTAAAACAATATCGCCCGAACGGTAACAGAATCGCCCGCGCTGCAACGCGTAGGGCAATCGCCCGAGTACGCGACGGAACTCTCAATCCTAATACTTATATTAAGTTCATAAAACACCGTTATATTGTATGGCGTTTCTAGAAGTAAAGGATCTGCACGTCAGCATCGACGGTAAAGAGATCCTCTCTGGACTCAATCTGAACGTTGAAAAGGGTGAGGTCCACGCGATAATGGGACCGAACGGCTCTGGCAAGAGCACTCTTGCAAATGCTATCCTCGGTCACCCCAAGTACAGCGTCGAGTCTGGCGATATACTTGTAAATGGAGAGAGCATCCTTGACCTGTCTACTGATCTTCGAGCAAGGAAGGGGCTTTTTCTTGGATTCCAGTACCCTATCGAGATCCCTGGCGTTGGCTATAGCCACTTTTTGAGGAATGCTTACAACACTCTCGGTAAGGAAGACAAGAGCCGAGAAGTGTTCCTCACGGTCCGAGAGTTCCACGAGTACGTGAAGAAGAATCTCGACGCAGTAGGTCTTGACAAATCGTTCTTGAGCCGCTACCTGAACGAAGGGTTCTCTGGCGGAGAGAAAAAGCGCTCAGAAGTGATGCAGATGCTTGTCCTAAAACCAAATATCGCGATACTCGATGAGCCAGATTCAGGGCTTGACATTGATGCAGTCAAGGCGGTAGCCGAGGCAATAAACAAGCTGATAGATACTGGTGCTGGTGTGATCGTGATTACACACTATGCGAGGATTTTGCGGTACCTGAAAAAGCTGGATCGCGTCCACGTGGTCGCAAAGGGCAAGGTAATCCGGTCTGGTGGCAAGGAGCTCTCGGAAGAGCTGGAAACAAAGGGCTACGGCTGGCTTGGAATAGACGAGGACAAGCAGTAATTATAACGGAATTAGAAGTCTTAGCACTTCATTCTTATTTCTCCTCCAATATTTTCGAAATCTGACTGATGGCCATTAATCTGGCCTCATCGCTAACATCAAAAAGCGCGGCTTCTACCTGCTTCAGGCTATAGGTTGCGACCTTGCCTGCCAAGAGCTCAACCTATAATTCTCGAGGTTGTAGATCGGGGCATCTGCAGTTGAAAATCTGATAGTGTACTCTAACTAAGACTTTTCAATTTCTCGTCCGCAAGCACCCCCATCCTTGCCAAGTCTATGTAATGATCGATTCAATTGCCACTATTCAGAGTTGCTGTTGTAAGAATAGTTGGGAATCGATTGCCATGCACATGGCTGCATTTGTGTACGGATTACACAATTGTTTTAAATATGGTCTGGAGGCAATCTAGAACAAATGTCCGAAACACCCGCTGCTGCTGCAGCCACTCCTACCGCGACTACTTTTTTGAACTTTTCATTCTTCAAGGTGGATCCAAAGTGGCGCTGGCTCAACGAGATCGGCAAGGAAGAAGCGGCTAAAGAGTTTGCAAACCTGGTCGAAGTGGCAAACACAAAGATCAAAGTGCGAACATATTCAACTCTGGGTCTGCGTGAAGACTCTGACTTTATGATCTGGATGATATCCGACTCTGTCGAAAAGATGCAGGTTATGACTTCCAAGATCTATTCGACAGTGCTTGGGAAATATCTGACACCGTCGTACGTCTTTTTGTCGGCAGCAAGGCCGTCGATCTATTCTTCTAGGGTCACACCCGGCTTTATGACTGACGAGGAACCCATGAAGTACTGCATTGTCTATCCCTTCGTAAAGTCACGCGAGTGGTACTTGTTGCCATTTGAGGAGCGCAAGAAAATGATGGAAGAGCACATCATGGTCGGTCGAAAGTTCCCGCAGGTGAGGCTTAATACTACATACTCCTTTGGTCTTGACGATCAGGATTTCATGCTGGCATTTGAGACTCCTGACTTGATGGCATTCTTGGAGCTGATAATGCAGCTTCGAGAGACAAAGGTGAGCAAGTACGTTGTTCGGGATACGCCTATGATTGTCTGCGTTTATAAGGGAGTCGAGGACATCATCAAAAGTCTGGGATAATGCAGGCGCTAAGAGAATGGGCCGTTGTCTGCAGGGCTCTTGAAGAAGGCCGACAGGTCGTGCTTTTGCGCAAAGGTGGCATACTGGAATACCGACAGGGCTTTGAAGTAAAGCATGACAGGTTTTTTCTGTTTCCTACATTTGAGCACCAGTCAAAGGATCATTTGCAGTCAGATTACGCGAATAGCTTGGATGACGTGTTGAAAGACCAACCCGCCCCAGGAAAAAACAGGATAACTTCATACGCACAGGCGGTTGAGGTGAAGGAACTGACTGACCGCACTGCCGTGCACTCGCTTGCAAAATACCACATATGGAACGAAAGCTATGTTAATGCGAGGCTTGATTACAACCCCAAGAAGCCAATGAGCGTGATATTGCTCCGCGTTTTCAAATTAGCTAGTCCGATAATGGTGGACAGCAAGCCCGAGTGGGCCGGTTGTAAGTCATGGATACCGCTTGATCTCGAAGCAAGAGGTACGCCCGTGTTGAGCGATTCTCAGTTTGAAAAAATCGCAGCAGAAGTTAGGGAGGTGCTATCGGTAGCAGCATGAAATATCGAAGACTTGGCAAGAGTGGAATAAAGGTAAGCGAGATAGGCTTTGGAACATGGACTATAGGCCTCGACTGGTGGGGCAAAAAGATCGATGATGATGAAGCCATAAAGATGCTAAAGCGTGCCTACGACCTTGGGATTAACTTTTTTGAGACTGCCGACATGTACGGTAAGGGCAAGAGTGAGCGCCTGATGGCTCAGGCCTTCAAGGACATGCGTGGCGAAGTAGTTTATTCAACAAAATGGGGCTATGACATGTACAACGCGGAACAGGTGGGGCACAACGAGCTCCCGCAAAAACACGATCCAGACTTTCTACAGTTCGCACTTTCAAAGAGCCTCGAGAGGCTACAGACCGACTATGTGGATGTATATAGTCTGCATAACCCCAAGATGGATGCGATAAAGAATGATGCACTTTTCCGCGCGCTCGACGCCTTGGTGAAAGAGGGAACTATCAAGAGCCACGGCGCTGCACTTGGGCCTGCTATCGGGTGGAAAGACGAAGGACTTGAGGCGATAAGGAACCGCCACATCACTTGCCTTCAAACAGTCTACAACATTCTGGAACAGGATCCGGGCCGCGATTTTATCCGCGAAGCCGAACGTTATGATGTTGGAATTATGGTGCGTGTGCCAGACGCGTCAGGACTGCTGACAGGAAAGGTTACGGCCAATACAAAATTTGACAAGAATGATCACCGCAGCTTCCGAAAACAAGAGTTCATCCTGGAAGCGGTCCAAAAGATAGAGAACATGAAGCCTATCGCAAACAGCAAGGGGTGGAACATCACCGAGCTTGCGATCAAGTTCATCTTATCTCAAAAGCAGATTTCTGTGGTACTGCCGACGGTGATAAGCATGGAAGAGCTAGAGATGTTTGCGTCGCTTTCCGATGGTAACTACCTCAATCCGTCAGAGGCTGCCCAAGTCGAGCAGTTGTACGAAAAGAACTTTTACGTCCTGCCAGTCGCCAAATGAGCGCCACAACCGAGCTCTTGCAGGACCACGTCTTCATCCGACGACTGCAGACAGTTATTGAAAAATGCTATACTCTGCTGTATGAAGGCAAGGACGTGCCGTTTGGCGACCTTGTCAAGATAGCTGACATGATTGAGCAGTTTGTGGACAACCTGCACCATGGCAAGGAAGAAAAGAGATACTTTCCGGAAACAGAGGGCAGGGATCATTATTCGGAAGAGATCCGCAAGTTTGTGATAGAACATGAATTTGGCCGGAGGATCGCTAAGAGAGTGAAGGTTCACCTAGAGGAACTCTTGCAGGGCAAGGATGCAAGAGAACCCTTGGCACGTTTCCTGAAAACCTACTCTGTCTTTATTTTGGATCACACCTCAAAAGAGGACCGATTCTTCAACGACATCAAGGAAAGAAAATTGCTCTCTGATAAGGAAGAAGATGATCTGAAAAAGGCATTCGAGCTCATGAGACGCGACTGCATGCGCAAAAGTGGCGACATGGAAGAAATGCTACGGCAGCTAGAAAGCGCCGAGTGGGCGCGCTAGACGAAATATTTCACGCGCTCTTTTTTGAACTCTCGCGAGCTGAACAGTATCTGGTAGTCCTTTATGCCAATCGATTCAGACATCTCGGCAGCCATCTTTTCTGCGGCCTCGAGCGTCCTTGCATGCACCATGCTGAATAGGTTGAACCTCCAGTCAGGATAGATCGGCCTCCTGTAGCAATGGCTCACTTGCGGGAAAGCAGCCAACTTGAACCCTACTTCGTCAATCTTGTCTTCTGGCACGTGCCACACGACCATGCCGTTTGCAACAAAACCCGCGTCACGGTGACGCAGAATTGCGGCAAACCGCCTCATTATTCCGTTTTTCTCATACTCTTTTGCCTTGGCAAGCAGCTCTCCTGTCGTTATTCCCAGGTTGTTAGCAAGTTGCTTGAACGGCTCTGGTACCACTGCAAGGTCCTTTTGGAGCTCACGAATGAATTCCTTGTCGCGCTCAGTAATTTGCACTTTTTCTGGACTAAGCTCTTTCACCTGATCGGTCGGCCTGGGTTTCTCTGCATCGTTGTTAACCATATCGAGCCTAACGCCGATCTTGTAGAGCTTGAGGGTGGGAAGCACTCTGTACTTTGTCACACCGTCAAGCGCCGCCATCATGTCGAGGTCGTCTTTCATGTCAGTGCCAGGTGGGACCGCAAGCGTGAACCACATGTTGTACTCGTGGTTGCGCTCATAGTTGTGGCTGACGCCGGGGTGCTCGTTTACCCTTTCTGCAACAAACTCGAGTTTGTCTGGCTTTACAGAAAACGCTACCAGCGCGCTCTTGTAACCGAGTCTGCGTGTGTCAAAGATCGCGTTTATCTGCCTGATGAGTCCGATATTCTTCAATGACGATATCCTGCGCATGACCTCTTGTTCAGAGATTCCATACCTTTGTGCAATCTCTTGATAGGGCCTGTCTACTAGAGGAAAAACCCATTGGATCTCGTTTAGCAGCTTCTTGTCAACTTCGTCAAGCCGCTCGTTCACTTGCATTTGGCAAAGTCAAAATTGCTTCCAATCTATTAAAACCTACCTCTTGTATAATATCTCGTGGTAGATGCAAGCGCCGCCATCTGGGTCGTCTCTGTCATTGCGTTGTCAGTGGGCATGACCTTTCTTATCCTGTACTTCTTTCGACGGTGATATAGCCACCGCCTACCTGCCCGCCCTCCCTCCCCTAAAGGTGCTTTCTTAGTTATAAGGAGGGCGATCAACATTATGCTTGCCTGTAGGGCTTGTAGCCATCAAGGCGCCTGCTCCCCCAGCGCGCTCTACGGGCAAACCCCTATCTCAAAAATCCTCTCTTCTTTACGTTCCGAATATGCACATGATTTAATTGCCAATTCCGCGAATATAATATGTGGAGGAGAAGAAAAGTGGTTGACAGGGCAAGACTAGCAGCTACAAGATGGATTCCCTACAGCTCGGCGGGCGCCGCAATATCGTTTCTCGCCGGGTTTCTGCTGGGCCTTCCGCCGATACAGGTAATCGTATCGGCTGCAATGACCGCAACTCTGATCTTTAGCGGACTCTTCTTCCAGTCTTATGGAAGAGAACAAAAGGAAGAAAAGGTCCGGCAATGAGATATTTCTCCCTCTCTCTTTTTTCGTCATTTGGGTAACAAGGTTACTGTTAATTTTTAAGTCGGGAGTGCGAAGTAAATGGTACTAGATAAGTCTATGAGGCTATTTGGGTGGAAGCCGAAAGGCAAGATGTACAGTCTAAAATGCAACCAGTGCGGCAACGGCTTTTTGTCGAGCTATGCCCTGGAAGCACCAATCTGCGGAACGTGCCTTCAAAAAGCCAAGTCACTAGACTCTACCATAGAACACGAAAAGCATTGCATAAAGTGCGGTTCTGCTGGCGTAATCTATGGAAAGGAGTACTGCTACTCTTGCTACTTTAATTTCGGGAAAAAATAGGATGTAAGGACGCCGCCGCTGTGGAGACAACATCCCCAGCAAGAAAATGCATGTATGCTATAGTTGGTGTTTCACGCGGCGGATCCTCTCGTCGTCATCCCCTTCCAGACCTGGAAGATCGGCTCGTATTTCTTCACCGGCTCGATCACACCAAGCTGCATCATGAATCTGAGATCATCGCGAATTGCCTTGTGCTCTACAACCTTGCTGTTGTTGGTGAGTCTATAGACATGTGCTGCCATGTAGGAAAAGCTATTGCCTGTGGGCTCGATCCCAAAAAAATCTCCTACGTGCCTGCCGCTTACCTGCAATATCACGACTACCTTGTCGCCAGACGCAATGATTTCTTGCTCCTTGTATTGCAGGTCGGCAAACGCGCTCCTTAGCTTTGTAATAGTGTCTCTAACCTCATCCGGTCCGCGCAACTTGGCACGCTCTGGGCTTGCTTGTGATTCGTGGTTGAAATATTCTGGGTCAACCAGCTCATCGAGCTTGGTGGTGTCGCCAGTGTTAAATGCTTCAATTAGTTTCCTTACTGCTCTTATGCTTTCATCGATCTTTTCTGACATCCGCGGCTACTCGCCAATTTTGTTCTTAAGCCATTTGGAAGAAAATTCCGATTCCCAAAATAGACAGGGGGGAGAGGATCAATCCTGTGGGATAGGATCGTTCCTGCTAATCTTGTAGTCAAACACGTCGTTGAACGTCAACCCAAGGATCACGTTGCGACCTGACGCAATTATCTTCTCCTTCGGCACTGCAAACCTGTAATCATAGTGGCCGTCAACAATTATTTTGGTCTTTGTTTCCTTTATTACATGCCCTACATGGTCTTCGTCCTGCGTCCTAACTCCTTTGTTAAAAAGCGAAGTCGGATATCTTCCTTCGTATGTGGCTAGATCAATTCTTGTATCTGGAGATGCCATCACCTTCTGTATTGGCAGGTTGCAAGATTAATTGTGCTTGGAACAAAACTGTATTGCACATTAACGCAAACAAGAAATCATCCCGGTGTCTGCCAAGTCTAATGCGGTTATGATTATTCAAAAACGGCTTTGATAAGCCCTAATTGCTGTAGGAGTGTGGGATGTCCCGTGGCAGCCAGACCCGCGGAGCCAGCTCCTCAGTCGGTATGGCTGTCGCAAGGCGAGATACTTCACAAAAACATGACATTTCCGGGAGCTGGTTCCAGCATGACAACTCTTTAATGGAATAAAATGGATATTGGAGCATGCCTTCAAGCGAGCTTCTGAGATGCACGGTGTGTGGACAGGAATTCTCGACAATCGATTCGCTAAAGGAGCACCAGATTGCAGAAAGAGAAGAAGATGAGCTCCGTAACAAAGGCTACGCCGATGGTTAGATGATATTGGCATAGCGCTAGCAGTATTGGCAGATTCGGAGCACATTTAGCTAAGAATCTTCAACATTGCTTAACTATTATCATGACATGCCTCTACAAGAATACCCTATGCCATCATGCAGAGTTTGCGGTGGAGAACTGCGACAGGTCGCAATATGTCCTACATGCGAGGAAAATGTCCAGTGGAAGTGCATTTCATGCAACAAAGAGACTGACAGATCGATCCATGTTCATGACAGCAGAATAGTCGCGGCAAAGACCATCGGCATCACTGCAGACGAGTCTTTCGAAACGGAATCCCCTGCTGCCTCTTCCAGATCTTCTTCAGCTACAGTGACAATGTAGATTATTATTATTTATCATTAGGAAGAATCTGAGGTAACTTGTATGGTACCATGCTTTTATCAGGCCGGCTGATAAAATATCCCTACGACATCTCGTGGGAGCAGTGGCAGTAGCGGCGGCGATCGTTATAATACCCTTCCTGAGATGGTCCTTGCAGTAAGCAGTTCCATACGCTTTTCTGCAGTTGTGAACAAGCTGGGTTACATAATCGCCCAAAAGTACCGCAAGAGGCTCCAGCCGCTAATGACCGCAGAAGATAGCCGCAAGAACGCCTTGCATGCAATAATCCGGCATTCGACCCGATTGCCTTGGGAAAGCAAGCTCGGCAAGTCGCAATACTCGATGACTCGATACGAGAATATCATAAGGGTAACAATACCATTGATCGAAAATCATCTGTTACTGGTGTCGATTGATCCGAAAGTTGACAATGTGGATGGTCTGGTGATGCAAGGTATAATGCCTGCGATCGGAAGCTATCACCCTTGACGGTCGTCGAAACTCTGTACTGATACCTCCAGCATTGGATGGATAATGGTGTCACTATTATTCTTGGATTGATAATACAAATTGCAAAACCAAAAAATGATCCTTTTCTCTTCTATACGCTGATTGCTACTCAATGCATAACTAGCATTCTTGCGGCATTTTATGGCTATGCGAGAGGAACAAAAAATCCTCAATCATTTCATTGACGTTGAAGATGAAAATGGCCATACAAACATTCTCCACCAATTGCAGACGATAACAGAACAAAAAGTGGAGGAAATCGACTACCAGCAACAGATAGACAGGTGGAACAGATACCAGGAGATTTTGGACAAAATAGAAGAAAGATGTGGTGCAAATACTGGCGTCAGACTTGACAGAAACGTCAGGCATAACTTTTACTTGTTTACTGCTACATCTTATGCGGCACTTTCTGTTGTAGGCATCACAGGATTGATGGCATTGCTGGGAGCATATTCTTTGGATAACGTCTATTATGCAGGCGGCGGCCTCGCGGTTCTGGGTGTTGTGGCATGGCAGGCATTCGTCAGGGTGCACCACCCATCTATAATCCACTTCAAGTGTTCTCCGGTTTTGCATATCGACGAATTTGCCTACATCCGTCAGGCGATAAAGGCAGTACCTCCTGTGGAGAACGACCCTGTGGTAAGGCTGCCTTTGCTCGAAATGTCTGTATCGAGGAAGTGGTTGTCACAAAACGGGATGCTGAAATTCATGCAAAGCCTTGCCGACATAAGGCTGGACGAGGCGGCAGCGACCATCAAATAGCAGCATTCGTGATTATGTCATGTCATTAAAGCAAGACTGAAAGAGGAAGTAAGGGCTGACATCAATTCAGGAATTGATTTCGGATAATCAGAATACCACTTCTGATCCTGACAAGAGGGCTACAATGTACAAGAGAGTTAATGGAAAGACACGGCGGAGAATGTAAGGTCTTGTCAAGTCATCCGGCGGTAAGAATAATGTGATTCGCATTATCCCGAGTTACCTTACACAATGCCCAAATTCTGAGGATGATGAATGTTCTTTACAAAAGCCAAAAATTGGTTAAGTACTTTAATGGTGGTTTACTCCAAGATGCATTTTCTGTCAGCTGATATTGTCAATATTTACTACGAAGACCATGGCGACAAGAAGTCGTATCCCCTTGTTCTTGTCCACCCGATAGGGGGCAACATCATGATTTGGCAGCAAGAAATCCCGCTTTTGCTGGAAAGGGGATTTAGGGTAATTGCATACGAGATCAGAGGCCACCATAGAACCGCCATAGGTGCTGCCAAAGCGTATGCCATGCGAGACTTGGCAGATGATATGGGTCTGCTGCTAAAGCACCTTGGCATAGAGAAGTGCACCATTATTGGGCACTCTATAGGGGGAATAATTGCGTCGATGTATGCAGCTCAACATCCAGATATGGTTGATGCAATCATCTTGATCAATTCCTCTCCAAAACAGTTTCAAGAGGCAGATCTCGAGAAACACTTCACCACCAGAAGGATAGCGATCAAGGAAGGGATCACAGCATTGGCGGAGCATGGGATGAAGAGCTTTGAATCCCGGGACCTGTTCAGGAATAAAGAGCACTCAGACTTTTTCAGAGAGATGTTTACAAAGACTTCGGTAGATGGGTTTGTAGCTGCAACCCTTGCCCTTTACACAATACCCAAGGATCTGGTTCAAAGGCTGCGGTCTAATGGAACCAGAATATTTGCTGTTGTAGGCCGCAACGATGATGTATTTATGCGACTTTTGAGTGAAACAAAAGAGGAAATTCCTGAAATGGAGCTCAGAATTCTGGAAGGAAGCAATCACTGGATGATAATAGAGAAGCCTGAAGAAGGGTTAGAGGTGCTTGTTGATTTTTTGAAAAAGATTGGAAAATAGCATGGCAATTAGCTAGCATAGGACAATAGCGACATTTTCACACTCTCGACATTAATGTGGACTAAATTTTGCTAGAAAATAACGACTAATGTCCTTGTGGAAGATTCCGCAGCCAAAACCTGACTCGACCTTATTCCAGATGGTGGCCTTGACGCAGCTTTTCATATTTGCTGCGAATCCGATCCCTTGCTTCTCGAGTTGCATCCTCGTCAATCTCTATCTTGCTGACAACATTATTTTCTATGTGCAGTCGGAGTCGCATTCCCGGCTCTGCATCATTTACAAGCTCTAGTGGGAGATCAAATCGCTGAGAGCCGCTGTCAGAATAAATGATGGCATGTTTTCCTTCGATGCGATCATAGCTTGCTTTGATCACTCTTTTTTCCATCGACTACCTATCCTCATATAGCCAACAAGTGAAATTAATGCTATTGTGGCAATCGCTGCTATGGCAGTGTGGAATTCCGGCACCACCACTGTCTTTCCTGTTCTCTCTGAAAATTGAATAATCATTGCCGCCCTCGGTGGTCAGCGTTATTGTGCCGTCGATATCTGTTCTGAAAATGTGCTGAGTCCCTGCGGCGTATATCCTCTCTAGCGCTGCTTGATGCGGATGTCCGTAGCTGTTGTTTGTTCCAGCTGATATGACCGCAATCTCTGGTGAGACGGCCTGTAGAAAAGGATCGGTGCTTGAATATCGGCTGCCGTGGTGACCAACTTTTAGAACATCGGCGTCAAGATCAGCACTTCGCTCTCTAACGAGCCGCTCCTCTGCATATTGTTCCATGTCTCCTGTGAACAAGGCGGTGAAATTCCCATATGTCAACTTCAAGACCACGGAATTGTTGTTGATTTCGTCTTCTATCCCTTCTGGCAATGGAACTGCTGGATTAAGAAATTCCAGATTTACAGAGGGATCGAGGTTAATCAAACTGCCCTCTCTTGCAGTTTCTAATGGAATCCTCTTGGCTTCGATACCCTCCAAAAAGTCTTCAAACGTTCGCGTTGTGTGAATCTGTCCGGAATCCACAACATATCCTATGTCGATATCGCTATCGATGACTCCGATCAATCCGCCAATATGGTCTGCATGTGGGTGAGTAGCTACTATTACATCCAAGCGGTTCAGACCGTGATCCCTTATAGTTGCAAGCACCGTATCAGAACTATCGCGCTCACCGCCGTCGATTAGCATCGTCTTTGAGTTGGGGAAAATAATCAAGATGGAATCACCCTGATCCACGTCAATGAAAGTTATTGTAAGGGTACCATTTGGAGCGTGACGTGGATAGTCGGCGCCCTGTGATGATTCTTGATCTGTCATCGAATTGGGAAAAGTGGTCGAAGAACTGTCTTCAGAGTCGGGAACGAAAGTTCCAAAATTAGCACCACCCAAGGTACCGCTGTGGAAGACCCAGTTGTTGTCTGCACCGTCGGGCGACCGCTGCCAAGTGGCATTATTGTTGTCACGATCCGTAAACGGACCAGCTGAATCTACGAGTGCACCTGAAGCATCTCTCAACTCTATGATTTCGCCTTCGTTATCGAGCCACTGGGAGTCGCTGCCAACTAATAGGTATCCTCTGGCCGGAATTACAGTTCCCGCAGCGATTGTAATGCTGACACTGGTTCCTGCCTTAGAGCTTATGGTCCAACCACTAACGTCGATAGCGTTACTTGAAGGATTAAAGAGTTCAACCACTTCTGAGCCAATATCTGTTCCCGCGGGATTTGTTTCAATTTCATTGATTACTACAATGGGGGTAGTAGTGGCAACTGCTTGGTTGAAAACAAATAATGATGAGGATAGAATTACTGCAACTATGATGAAGAGGAGTTCTCTACTCAATCATGACTACAAGGATGGACATCGATATAGATATTGTGTAGGCTCAGACAATGGCCGGGGTTTTTCAGAATTTAGGCTTGCCTTTGTTGATTAATGCTGGTTATGCGACTCCGTGGGTAGAAGCTCCTACGCGAATGATGTTAGTGCCGGCACTAGTGTACAGAGGGGATCGCAACTAGCCTGGAGAATGTGTGGGATTGCCACTCCTCCCACCCCCATGAAATACTTGATGTTCGAGCAAATGCAGGTGTGCAAATTGAATGTCCCAAATTTGAGCGTGATTTTGCTAAAGTCTATCGCTATGTAATGAATCTTGAGAGGACTTGGTGTCCTGGGGTATTCTGACGCTAGTATCAAATAACCTAGTTACATAGTTTAGTTGTGAATCGCCGACGTGTCCTTGTATTGGGGGGCATAGCCGTTGCATCGGCAACTATTGGCGTCTTGTCTTACTATTTCTTCATGTCTGCTTGGATCTATGTCGAAGTAAGCCTTGGCAGGCATGATGTCGAGATTATTGACCTTACAGATGACGACATGACACGCCACCCAACATTGCAGCGCCTCACAATAGAGTCCGATGAATCTCGTAATATTGTACCGTCTCGCGCAATCGAACAAATTTCAAGAATTCAAGCCGATGAAATAGCCGCTCTTCTTAAAATGCGCACTGGTGAGTCCAATGCCGGTGGTGCATTCGCCTACAATAATACAATTTATAGTATTTACATTTTCTATCAGTACGACTCACCGGGTATAATGTAGGGAAATCATCTATACGCGGACAGGCATTGCACAAAGTGGCCATCCCGTTTTCATATCTATAACAAATTTTGAAGAAGATGGCGCGGGGAGTGGGATTTGAACCCACGTGTCCTTACGGACATGGGATTAGCAATCCCACGCCCTACCAGGCTAGGCGACCCCCGCACTAATGCCTTGTGCTCGAATTGATAGTTTGCGCGTGTAAAAACGTTACTGGTGGTGCCTTCTAATTTCCACTAGCGGTACTAGAGCATATAATGCGTTGTCTCCGTCTGACAAGTAGTCATTTGAAATCATAAATGACAGTTTCATTCCGACAAATGTCTTAATTCGATCTTGATGCCTCTGTGAATAAAGCTAACGTAGGATGAAGGTGCCTGTTTATTTTCATTCAGACATTGAATTCCCGTTCTAATTAATGGCACTGGTCCATGCTTGCGTGGGGTTAGTTATTTCGCTGTCGCAGATATGAACGCATTACTCAATATTGCGACTGACCATATTGAGGAGCTGGTTGTTGTTGCTGCTGATATTGCTCTTGTGGCGGCTCCTGTTGTTGTTGATAATAGTTCTGCGACTGGTACTCTGACAACGGACGTAGCCATGATGGACGTTGCTCAATCCTTTCACCTGGCTCTCCTCGCAGACCCATTGCATCCGCATACCTGAGAAATGTGTCGAGGCTTGCAACTACAATCCTTGCTCGGATCACTACCAGTGGTATTCCGATGACTGAAATGGATATGTATGCATCTATAACCAAGCCTTTGTCTAATATGCGATCTACTAACTCAAGCAGGCCGAGTATAGGTTTGCTAAGTGAGTCTCCCCCACCGTCTCCACTTTGTAGAAAGGACGGGTCCTGCTGCTGTTGATAATACCCTTGCTGAGACATGCATTATGGTATTTGATAAATTATTAAAGCCATTTGTGAGATTCTTTGCTATTTAAGATACCGCTTGAAGAAACAAAATGAGATTTTAGTGCACTCAGTAGTACATTAGAACAGATGGCGACCTCTATTCGCCGACTTCTTCAACCTGCTGTTGATCATTCTTGAATAGAAAAAATCAGATTGCAAGCAACTTTAAAATATTCATATGAGTGCAAAAAATATCAAAAGCCGGTTTTTTATTGCAGAACCGCATTCACTTCTAATCTGTGCAATTTGCTATATTTGTTGATGCGCCCGTTTTGCTTGATGTCTGACGAAATTAAGGAAGGTATGGAAAACACAGCAGACAAGATGAAGGCAGGTGCCAAGGCAGCGGGCAACAAGATGCAAGATGCCGGCAGCGAAATGAAATCAGAATACAACAAGGAAAAGGTAAAGGAAAAGCTAGACTAGGCCGTGTTGGTAGTCAGCTTTTTCCAATTTTTTAACGAGCGTACATCTTTCCTACTGGAGATGACTAAAGCTGCCAGTGACGAGGCTCGAACCTTTTGCAATGAGGCCAGAGAACTCGTTTCCAAGCGGCTCAAGACACTTGTCCTGCATCATCCTTGCAAACGTGTCGTCGCGATGTTTGCTGTCTCTGTAGAATTGAAGTTCCATCCAGACTTCTTCGTCTTGATCAGCAGAAATTGTCTTGTCGATGGACACCATCGGCATGCCTTCTGCGCCCTGGCTGCCTGTGAATTGGTAGTACTCAATTCCGACGCCGTTCTTCTCAAACCACGGCACAAATTGCTTCAGGTTCTTTACAATGTTGTCGTGGTTCCTTTTTGGAACTCTATAAAAAACTACTTCAATATGTCCTGCGTTTTTAGCGGATTCTTTGTTACTCATAGGCACACCTATGACAGATAAAATAAAAGGAATTACGCCCCAAGGGGAGGAGGCATACAAAGAAGAGTATATCGCCTCCTGCGAGCATTACTGATATTATCTCAAAAAAAGCATGCAAAAACGAGAAAGTCATTCTTCGGGCTAGACTGACTGGGTGGATATGAAAAAGAAAGAGGAGAGGGCTTTTGGTTAGCTAAAACGCAGTTTTCTATGAGCTCTGAGTCTGCATGTACTCTGCTACATGGCAGGCTGGAGCATGCTTGCCCTGTTTCCTTCAGTATCAAGAAACGACACATACAGGCCTACACCCGGTATCTCCATCGGTTCTCCGAGCACTTTTCCTCCTGCCTTCTCTACATCCTTTGCATGCTTCTTGACATCCTCTACTGCAATAACTATCGAGGGATACTGCGCCGGCATATCGTCAGTCTTCTGGAAAAAGCCACCGTTTATCGTCCCCGGTTTTTTCGGCCGTCCGTTTTCATCAGTTTCCGTCGTGGCAACCAAGACGTAATGTCCCATGTCCTCTCCTAGCTGCTGGGTTTTCCAGCCAAACACCTTTGTATAAAAGTCGGCCATGCGATTTCTGTTTTCAGCTGGCATTTCAAAATGGATAACGGGGTTCATATTCCTTTGTCGCTCCCCCGTACGGTAAATAACTTAAAAGAAGTTACTCCCCAAGGGGAGGCTTATTAATTGTAAACGGTGACAAATTTTGCTTGCGGAAGACCAGACCGAAGCGAAACAAGATGGAAATATACAACGACATCCTCTGCGCGATCAAGGCGGAATTGACAAACGGCGAGGTCAAGCCTACGAGGGTTCAGACGCTGAGCAATCTGGCCTATGACAAACTCGTCAGGTACCTGAATGAACTGGAGAGCAAGAGAATGATCGTGCAGAATCCGCTTCGACTTACGGAGAAGGGTCACGATTTTTTACAGGATTACGAACGCATCAGGGACTTTGTGGCAGCAATTGGTGTAAAGTACTTTGGCACAACTAGCGGGAGGGAAACCTATTGAGCACTGATAATGAATATCGACCTTTAAGGTTCCTTGACAGACTCGAAGGCAATAATCACATTGTGCTCCTGTACGACAATGAAAGATATGCTGACATGATAATAGCCCGCTATTTCCGGAATGGATTGGAAAATGATGAATCATGCATCTTTTTCACGCCCGATGATCCAAAGACAGTTGAAGAGAGGCTAGCTGCGCAGGGTATTGACGTTGACTTGTACAAGAAGAAAAACTCGCTACGAATCTTTTCCATCGAAAGATCTGACGAGAACAAGCGCGACATGCTCACTACTCTCAGGCGCATAAGGGCCGAAGCCACCAAAGACATGAAGCCACCTTACAGGTTCGCCGGCAGGACGATAACCGACACGACTACAATAGAGGGGATGAAGCTTGGGATGGACATAGAAAAATCAGGTCACGAACATTTCCACGAATTTGACAATTCACAATTGTGCTTCTATGATATTTCAGCCATTGAGCCATCAAGGAGGGACGACTGGATCAGCCAGCTCCTGAAGAACCACCACTATGTAGTCTATGCATCTGACCCCGACAAGGCTGTAGCGTTTGAAACCAATCTGCTGCTGGTAGAGGAAGAAGAAGGGGAAGAAGAAGAGGAGGAAGAAGAGGAAGAAGAATATGAATGATGATCTTCTGCTATTATTTGTCCAGCCTGCTCACCACAAACGCAGAGCCAAACACTGCGGCACTTGCAACCAGCGCGACGAATCCCATGACTCCCCAGTTGACATTGGGTAGTAGCTGTGGGATCTGGAATACCATGCCAGAGCTTACGAGAGAGTGCAGGCCAAATGCCATTAGAAATGTTCCCACCCCTATCAGGGCGATGACCTTGAACATTGATTTTTCTTGATGCCAAAAAGCGATAAGAACTTCCAAGCTTGAAAAATTTGATATTTCGATCCAGAATTGAATTTCTCTCTAGTACTTCGAGTCGGAACACTCAGAAATGCTTACCCGGGGTGCATATACACGCACACATGTATATGCACATTACAAAATTTTCAGACTTTCTAAAAGGATTATATAATCTGCACACATTGTTAAATCTCTCTTTGAACCTTAAGGAAGCAAATGAGGTATTTCGCCGGGCCATAATCAAGGCTTACTTTGAGCCAGAGCTCCTCAAGATGGATTACCGCAGGTCGAGCGTAAAGCACCCGAACATCTCTGAAGGTGGTCTGACTGTTGAGGATGTCTTGCATCTGTATTTTGACGTCTATACTGGCAATGACTACCCTGATGGCGACGAATGGTTCAGCGTCGAATATCTACTTCCATACAGCGTGAAGCTACCTGACAGCCTGAAGGGGCCGGACTATTTTACTACTCTGTCGATATCCGAGGGCAAACACTTCTGGAGACATCGCGAGCTCATAAGATTCAAGTACGGAAAGTCGAAAAAGCTGACAGAATCTCTGGAATTCATCGACAAGAAGTACAAGGAGCTAAGCAAGGCGATACACGAGTCGCCGGTCATCAACCAACTGAAATAACAACACTAGTTGTATTGATTTTTTTACTTCGTTTTCTTCCACTCGCCGTCCTTGAAGACGTAATTGATTGTATCGCACCTTGCTACAGCGGGACTCCACCGGAAGGTATCTTCATCGTATGAGTACCATATCTCTTCTGCTGTTGGCGGAATTGCAGTCAACTGAATCGGAACAATGTCGACCATATACTCTATTTTTTCAATGCCCATCTCAAACGGTCTGTCTTTCTTTGACAATAGCGGAAAGACAACACCGACAACCTGATCATTGCCAAAACCCGCGAACCTGACAAACGCCTTCAACCCCTTTCTTCCGCGCCTGAACTTGGCGTCTTTATAAACACCCTTGATCTTGAGCCAGCTTTCCATCGTGAACTCTTGAAAGAACACCTCGCCGTACTGCAGCGGAAACCCAATTTCGATCATGCTGACGTACTGTGGGTCGTCGGGCTGAAGCTGACTTTCCTCTACTTCAAAGGATCGTCTCAGAGTGTCATAGATAACTTCGATCTCCCAAGGGGATATGCCATAGTGCCGAAAGCTCGCAGCCGCTGCCGTTTGTGACACTGCATAAAATTGTGGAAGAAGAAATAATAGTCTTGCTAGAAGACACCCACGAATTTTGATAGATAGACCAGTGAAAGGGTCACTACTACTCCTGCCATATGCTTCCATGGTATTGGCGGTAGCCTCGGCGCGTTGAGCGTTATCTGGTGGTTGTCGATCACGCTAGCGATGTACTCCTTTAGCTTGGCGTGCCAGATCTGGTACTCGATTTTGTGCTTCTTTAGAATCGACTCTATTTCATAAATGACTGGAGCCCTGACTGAGCGGATGTGCTGTATGTACCTACGAGAAATCTCGACTTCTGCATGGATCGCTATTAGACCTTGCTGCATTTCAAGCAACCGCACGTGCATCTCCCAAGGCTTTGCAAGCTTTTTCGCGAACCCGTGTCCAATCTGGGTGGGCTTGCGGTTCTCCATGCTGACACGCTGAAATCCTTCTGACATCAGAGCAGAGATAATCTCATCCTTTTTTGTCTTGACCATGAGACACAAGTGGTCGAGCTCGATCTCTTCTTTGCGGATAAGATCCTGTAGCCCTTTGACAAAGTTGATTGTCCGTGGATAGCTCGTAAGGAATTCGGACATGTTATGTTGTAGGTTTTGTTGAATGAAGGGGAATATTAAAACTCTATGCATAGGTAATCGCTAACAGTTCTCTCAGGCGCGGCGGACTCCTCTCAAGTAAATGTCTTGGGTAGGTTCTACTGCCATATCTCTCCATGAGAACTTCCTCTCAGACCAGGAGACTTTGGCTCCTCTCACAATAGAGACCGGCGTGGCCTCGTCACTTTCTCCCATGGCCGCCACTCCCATTGTTGCCAGCCCGTCTGCAATTGCCTTAAAAGTATATTTCAGGACATTACCAAAGAGATCCTTCTTCCCGCGCAGATCTTCGACGGGTTCAAACCCTGCACAGGCTATTGCAATGCCCGTGGTGCCAATGCGAGTTGGCATTAACCTGCTATCTGCGATAACGATGCCCACTCTTACGCCAAGCTCTCTTTTGAATCTCTGCCGCAGCTCTTCTGCTGTGCCGAATGGATCGCGTGGATAGAGGATTGCATATCCTTTTGGCACATTGGATTTGTCGATGCCCGCATTAGGTGCAATCATGCCGTCCTTTATAGCAAGCAAAAAACCGGGCACTCCCTTGACGATATAGTCTGATTCTCGCAACACAAGCTCTGCCATCTTTTGGTCCATGTGGCATTTGGCCGCCAAGGCACGGGCCTTCTTGCTGGCTCTTATCCTGGCGAGATTGACCACCGCGCCTTCACTCATTGACACAAACTTGCTCGAGATCACTACAATATCATTATCCTTGTAATCAAAACCCCTCATACTTTCAAAAAGGTCGAATCTGTCTTTCTTTACTCCAACCTGCACAGGGATGATCTCGATCAAGCAGAATGACGTAATTCGCACTCTCTTTTGTGCCTTCTGCAAAGGTTTTAATCCGTCATTTTGGAAATCTCTCACACTACGTGAATTGTTTTGACAGGAATGACAATCACAGAGAAGATACTCGCACGTGCAGCCGACAAGCAGAGGGTGTCTCCCGGCGATGTCGTGTTTGCAAAGGTCGACAAGGTCATGATGCATGACGTTTCCGGCCCCGGAGTGATCAAGGTATTCAGCGAATGGGAGAAAAAGGGCAAAAAGCTAGAGCGCATCTGGAATCCCGACAAGGTTTGGGTAACAGAAGATCACTTTGTTCCAGCGGCCGACAGAGTATCCGCGGAAAACATCATTACGCTATCCAACTTTACAAGAAGATATGGAATCAACAAACACTTCAAGTACGGCCTTGGCCAGTACGGGATCTGTCATACACTATCTCATGAAGAGGCGATGGTGCTTCCCGGAGAAGTGTATGTGGGAGGAGACTCGCACACAAACACCACCGGAGCGATGGGTGCTTTTGCAGCCGGCCTTGGACACACTGATATCGCATACGTCCTGATGAACGGTCAGATCTGGTTCAAGGTTCCAGAGACAATTCTCTTCAAGATCGAAGGTAACAAACCTGCTCATATCATGGCCAAGGACATTATACTGAAAATAATTGGCGACATTGGCACTGATGGCGCCAACTACAAAACGATGCAGTTTGATGGCAACGTGGTCAGGAAACTGACGATGGAGGAGCGCCTTACCCTCACAAACATGACCACCGAAGCAGGCGCCAAGAACGGCATAATCGAACCTGACGAAACCACATTTGCTTACCTAAGCGAAAGGACTGACGCGAAATACTCGCCAGTGAACGGCGACCCAGACGCACACTATTCTGAGGTTTTCACTTATGAAATAGAAAAGCTCGAACCGACGGTGGCCAAGCCATTTTCGCCCGGAAACATCTCTGCCGCTAGGGAGCTGCAGGGTACGGAGCTTGACAAGGCGTATATTGGTTCGTGTACCGGTGCAAAGCTCGAAGACCTCCGCGAAGCAGCCAAGATATTGAAGGGAAAGAAGGTGAAGATCAGGACTGAAGTGCTGCCCGCAGCGCAGTCAATCTACATGAAGGCAATGAAGGAAGGACTAGTATCGATCTTTATGGAAGCAGGCGCAATCGTCGGACCGCCGACATGCGGCGCATGCTGTGGGGCCCACATGGGTGTGTTGGGCAAGGGTGAAGTATGCATCAGTACCACTAACAGGAACTTTCCTGGCAGGATGGGTCATGTTGAATCACAAACATATCTCGCGTCGCCAATAGTAGTTGCAGCATCTGCAGTCACGGGCAAGATAACTGATCCGAGGGATGTGTGAAATTGAGTAAGAACACGTTGAGAGGCAAGGTTCACAAATACGAGCGTGACAACATTGACACTGATGTCATAATTCCAGGTCCCTACCTAAAGATTCACGATCACAAAGAGCTTGCCAAGCACGCAATGGAAGGCATCGATCCGAAATTCCCCGAGAAGGTGTCACAAGGCGACTTTCTTGTGACAGGCAACAACTTTGGTTGCGGTTCTAGCAGAGAGCATGCGCCAATAGCGCTATCGCAGACAGGCATCAAGGCTATATTGTCGCCATCGTTTGCAAGGATATTTTATAGGAATGCAGTCGACGGTGGATATTTGCTGCCGATAGAAATCGATGAGTCAACAGTGAAGAAGATATCTGACAAAGACGAATTGGAAATAGATCTTACTCAGAACAGGATAACCAACATCACAAAGAATGAGCAGTACTCTATGAAACCATTTCCGGAATTGATCGCAAGAATTGTCGAGGCTGGCGGGTTAATGAATTACAAGCCCTGATCTACTCATTTTTGCTCTCTTCTCCTTCTTTCTTGCACCCTGCTTTTCTTGCGCAAGACCTTGCCGCCTTGTGAACAACCTGCTCCTTGCGCGGATGCCAGCATACTCTTCATCGGACTCTTGTATTGCTTGAGCGCATTCCTATGCTATCTTCTACATATTCCGCGCGATGTGAATTGGAAGTATGTCTTGTCATCGTTCGGGGCCTAAATGACAGTCATCCGCTACTTGTGCGACCGCTACCACTGACCCTTCTTCTTTCTATTGTAATGATCGTGCTACCAGACGATTTGTTTGACACATCGTATGTACATCTGTATGATTTATAGCGCAAGTGTACAAAAAAAATGTCCCATGGCGCGCAAGGGCAGGCTGGAAGAGATTTTCAGCAGGGCACTTTATGCCGATGATCCTGCACTCTATTCTGTATGCTATCGCGACTTTGAAAGCATCGTAGAAGTCTCATTGCCAGAATTTCTCGAACTTTCGGAGAACTTTGAAGTCATTCCAGAGAACCGGATCGTGCTCGTCAAGAAGGGAGACGAGGTGCTATACCGCAAACATGGTCACTATTACTAGGATTCTAAAACCCAGCCTTCTGGCAGCATAATAATGTCGCCAGCCTTACCTGTGGCAGTGGCATAGCGCCAGACATTTCTACTGATGTCGTTATCATCGTCGTCACCGGCGGTTACGCTTGCCTTTATCTTTGTAAGCGCCTCGATCTCCTTCTGAATGCCGTCTGCGGCAACCTTTGTTGTGGAGAATTTCTTACAGAACTGGCAGTGGTCATCAAGTGTGGCCGACTTGGAAATGTCGAAGACAGGGTACGCCCTGCATGCAAGAGGCCTTTCTGAATAGATCTTGCAGTTGTAGCCGCCATGTGGAGATTTCCCAGCGCCGTCAACATCAAGGAATGGACAGAGGTCGCCATCTGCATTCTTGCCCATCATCTGGTATGCGATCACTTTCTCCGGGAATTCCCTGCCGATTGCAATCCTTGGCAATATCTTTACTTTGATCTCCAACTTTTTCGCAAGCTTTTCGATTATTTCTTTTTCCTCGGGCAACAAGAGCACACCTATTTTGCCGTATTCTGTAGAAGGGTAATGTTGCCTGTAGATGCAGCAGTCAGAACAGCCTTCGACACAGCTGAATTTCTTCATGACTTGTTTTCTTGTATGCACTGCCACTCTATGCTGCCCGGTTCGAGTTCCTCGTATTTAAGAAATGTAATGTCATATACGGATTTGGACTTTTTCAGTACTTCGAGGTCGTACTTGCTTCCGTCATTTTTCTTTGTGTTTTGCTTGTAGATCCCAAACCGCAGGATCGCCTTCTTCTCAAAGCCTGCTTTGAACCTCTCATAATTCTCGGAAACCGGCATCTTCTTGACAAAACCTGTGTTATCCTTGCTATATTCAGATCCACCATAGAGTATGAACCAATAACTGCCATCCTGTTCTACAAACCGAAGTTTTATCCTGTCATCAGGCCACCACTCGATCGTCTTTTTCCACAACCGAAACGCAGCTATCTTATCCTCAAAGAGTGGAAAGACATTCATGTAAACGTCATGATAGCGGTAGCCCACACCTACAAAATCCTTGAACCAATGGGGTGGCTTGCTCAAAGACACATCATCGGCATTGCCGTCACCATAATAAAAGTGAAGACGGGAAAGGAAAAGACAAAGACAAATTGTCTATCTGATAATTCAGCATCGCGTAATAGCGTAGTCGGCGCCTTTGTTCCATGGATACCACAAAGTTCCTCGTGAGGATGCCGTTGCTGCTGATGTCTGTAGTGCTCGCTGCTGCCATTTCGATGATGGGCATAGCCTTTGCACAAATACCGCCTTCTATTGACCCTGCGGCCGCCTCAGCAATCCCCGACACAAACAATACTATCTTTGTCATTGGGACTGCTACGCAAAGGGTCGAGCCTGACACTGTGACGGTCGTCTTTGCGGTTGAGACGGTCGAAGGCACCGCCAGGGCCGCTTTGGAATCAAATTCCCGGGCCATGGACTCCGTTCTTGCGACCTTAATGGACGCAGGCGTAGCAGAAAACGAAACCAGTACCGCTTACTTTAGTATTCATCCAAACTACAACTATACCGAGTTTGGCGGGAATGAGTTGACGGGATACACTGTCACAAATGCTATTGTGGTCGAAAGCTCCGACCTGTCAAGTGTGCCCACCTGGATCGACGTAGCAGTCAATGCTGGTGCTAACAGGGTCGACAGCCTGTCGTTCACCCTGTCTGATGAACGTCTGGATGAAATCAGGGCAGACATTACACAAGATGCCGTGGACAATGCTCGAAACAAGGCGGATGCATTGGCGCAAGCACTTGACGTAGACGTAATCGGGGTCAAGGCAGCAACCCTGTATGACTTTTACGGTATACCTGTAACACCATTTTCAATGTCGGTTGCGACAGGAACAGCAGAAGACGCCACACGAGCGCCTATACTGCCAAGTGAGCAGACGGTGACTGCTACCGTAGGTGTAGTCTATAGAATAGGGTAGCGGTCCTCCGCTATCCTCTGTATTTTCTGTCTAGATGGCGAGAGACGTAATACTTAATACAGACTGTATGCCTGCTTATCTTTGAGATGGGCGACGTATACCGCAATAGCGTCAAGATAGTGGGGGACGTACTGCGGATTGCTGACGAATCGGGAAGAACTGGAGTCAACCTGACGTCGCTTTTGAGGAAGGCCAACCTTTCATACAGCAGGCTAGCAAACGTAGCGACAAAGCTTCTAGAAGCAGGCCTAATTGATGAACAGGTGCAGGAAGGGCAACGAATCTATATCATTACTTCACGTGGACGGGATTACCTCCGCAGATACCAGCAGTTTGCAGAGGTAGCTGATTCGTTCGGTCTAAAGCTCTAACAGATATCTGAGATTATTCCAGCTTTTCTACTGCTTCAATGTGGCATTCGTGACCCCTGTGATTTCTGTCAAGCTCGCGCGCTTCCTCGCTTGTGATCGGGAACTTTTCTTCGCTCACGCCCGGCTTTTCGAGAAGTACCTTGCCACAAGTGTCGCATACAAGCTGCATCACAATTACGCCCATTTTTCTATGAATTAAGGACAATGATATTTATAGGCTATTTTTGCTCGTGTGGTCACTTGTCCAAGTCAACGGGTAAGCGCTTAAAGATGCTGCCCAGTATCCCCTTCTTACTCTTCTCCTTTTCCTCTACGCTTTTGTAGCATTCAGGGCAAAGGGCGCGAAGGTTGACCGGTCTGTTGTCCTTGTGAGAACCATTGATGTGCTCAAATTGTGGCAGGACGCTTGGTGTGAATTTCACGCTGCATTTCTGACAGCGGCCACGTGCGCGCTCAAGTACAGTTTGCTTAATTGCAAGCGTCAGGTGCTCGTACTTTTTCTTGTCATAGGTTGGGCCGCCACTTGGAGGACCGAAAAACGACACATACAGAATTGTATTGAACTCAAACTTATGTCTTGCTATTGTCAGAGTATCTTGGCGCTTCTTGCCACCGCATAAACATGATCCTTGAGATCCCGCTCATATAGCGAGTTCATCTTTTCAATAAGCGTCTGTCGCGCCTGCGCCCTTGCATCCGGGCTCTCTGCAGACAGAGCTGCAGCAAAAATGTCAGGGAAATTCTCCTTTATCCAGCCATCGAGCACCAGGTACCTGTTTTCGTTTATCCATATCACCCGAGAAGTGGATTGGTCAACTTCGCCGCTGAACCTGTCCGCCTCTATTCTGTCAATCAGCAGAAAGATGCAGTTGTTTGGGTCAGGGTTGTTCAGCGCCTCCACTGGTCTCCCGGCCGCTCTGCCCGCCTGGATCCGCTCTATCAGGCCCTGCGGCTTGACTTGGGTGCCTATGATGTGCACCTTGCTACCGTTCACTGACTGGATGCGGCCTATGACAATCTTATTAAAATCGCCTTCCTTTTGTGAAACAAAGACATACTCGCCGGGCTTGATTCCTCCCCTACCGAACATCAAAGAGATGCCTGCTTGCAAATTATTTAATGTTATCTCGCGCGCATCTTTGCATGCATAGTTGGTTCCAGTATCATAAGTTTTTCAGGATTCGCCGTATTGCAGGCTAAGGAATTGTTTTTTGAACATGGAATTCACTAGAATTACATTTATTAACATAGGGACCCGCTACGTTAGACGGATATGCACAAGTTCGACGAGCTTGACATGCGGATACTGTCCGAGCTTACAAGGGATGCCAGCATTTCTGTGCCTAGGCTGAGCAAGAAGCTCAATGTTAATTCTTCAGTTCTTTACAGTAGGATAAAGCGCCTGACAAAGCGCAACCTCGTCAAACGGTTCACGGTTGTCGTAAATGAAAGCATGCTGGGCATTAATGTCAAGGCCACCGTCGGAATCAACCGCGACCCAAAACTGAAGGAGCCGATTCACGCTGAACTAATGAAGATTCCAGAAGTCCGGTCTCTGTCAGAAGTCACCGGTAGGTTCGACATGATAGTGACTGTGCATGCCCACACCTTGGAAGAGCTTCACAACGTTGTAATTGAGCGCATCGGCAAGATAGAGGGAATACAGAACACAGAGACCTTTGTCGAGATGCAGAGGACAGATAAGGAGCCGCTGTACACCGTCCAACCGTCGCTTTCAAGGTAAAAGCGACAGATGTTTTATATAGCGTAGGCACTTCTCCAACCCTGAATTGTCCATCGTCGAGCGCAAGATTTCAGAGATGATCCAGACCCTCAGGCTGGCGAAAAAGACCAGCAGAGAAGATTATTCTCAGCACCTGCGTCTGGTGGTTCTGGGCATGCTCACGGTAGGCGGCATCGCATTTGTGATCAAGCTTGTGGCCGAGTTTGTGACATTCAGCACTAGCGGCAGGTTCGGCTAGTAAGTCAATAGTGTTAAAATACCATCTAGTTCAATCCGAACTCATGGAAAGCAAGACAGACAACAGCGTCACCCATGTAACAACAAAGACGTGGGATGCCGAAGTGCTCAGATCTGATCTGCCTGTGTTTGTAGACTTTTGGGCAGAATGGTGCGGCCCGTGCAGAATGGTGGGTCCCGCAGTAGAACAGATCGGCAAGATCATGGCGGGTAAGGTAAAGGTGGCCAAACTGAATGTTGACGAAAATCAAGAAATCGCTATGAAATACGGAGTCCAGTCAATCCCCTCTCTCATCCTGTTTAAGGGCGGCAAGGAAGTGGCAAGGACCATAGGCGCCGCGCCGAAAGAGACTTACCTAAAGTTCATCGAAAAGTCGCTCAACGCCTAACTCTTCTTTCTTTTGCACCAATGACGAAAGCATTAATATCGTATTTTAAGACAAGATAGCAGCAATTGGGCAAGAAAGAACTCGCCGCGCTATTTTCATCCAACCCTGACCGGTATTACAAAGTCTCGCTGTTTGACAAGTTGGGCTTTGCTCGTAGGAAATGCGGCAAGTGCGAAAAATTCTTCTGGACCCTTGACAGCGGGCGCGAGTTCTGCCCCGACCATGAGAATTATAGTTTCATAGGCAAGCCACCTACAGACAAACGGCTCGATTATGTCAGCGCGTGGAAAGAAGTAGACAAGTTCTTTCGAGCAAACGATCACACTATAGTGAGGCGCTACCCTGTCGTGTGCAGGTGGCGAGAGGATCTCTACTTTACAATAGCATCGATTGTAGACTTTCAGAGGGTGGTTGGCAACCAGGTGATCTTTGAGCTGCCAGCAAACCCACTTGTCGTGCCGCAGATGTGCCTCAGGTTCAACGACATTGAAAGAGTTGGGCTCTCTGGCAGGCACTACACTGGCTTTTGCATGATCGGCCAGACCTGCAATGCAGATGCACCTGGCGGCTACTGGAAGGACAGGTGTATAGACCTAGACTACGGCATGCTGACAAAGGGGCTTGGGATAAAGCCAGAGGAAATAACATTCGTAGAAGACGTCTGGATGGGTGCAGGCGCGTTTGGCTACTCTCTTGAGTACTTTGTCCGCGGCCTGGAGCTTGGAAACGCCGTCTTTACCGAGTTTGAAGGAAACGAGAATGATTACCGCGTCATGCCAAACAAGATAATAGACATGGGAGCCGGCCTCGAGCGCTTCTCGTGGATAACGATGGGCACCCCCACGAGCTACGACTGCTGCTTCGGACCGGTCATCAGCAGGCTCAGAAACGTTACAGGCACGGATAGCAACAGCGACATACTGTCAAGATATTTTGGAGCAGTTTCTGCAAAACTGGACAACACCGCGAGCATCAAGGAATTAAAATCTCTTATCGCACAGGAAATGAAGATAGATGAAGAAAAACTTGCAAGTCTGGTCGCGCCACACGAAGCGATTTATACGGTGACGGATCACGTTCGTACGCTGATATTTGCAATTTCTGATGGATCTCTTCCATCAAATGTGGGAGGTGGCTACAACCTTCGCGTAATCCTGCGGAGGGCGCTCTCAATACTTGAGAGGATGGGGTGGAAGAACGTCAGGCTGGAAGATGTCGCCGACATGCACATCGATTACCTAAAGGAGATGTATCCCGAGCTTGAAGAACATAGGGAAGACGTGCGGACGATTCTACAGCTTGAATCCGGAAGATATGCTAGCTCGCGGGAGCGAATGAATCTTGTTGCAACTTCGCTCAAGAGCAGCAAGAAGGGCGAGCTCTCCGTCGACGATCTCATAAGGCTTTACGAATCAGACGGCATAACTCCTGACTTTCTTGTCGAACAGGGCGTGATACAGAGCGTCCCATCTACATTTTACACAAAACTGGCGGAACTGCATACCACTCAGGCAGCGGGCCAAGCCGCAAAGCCTATACGCGGCCTTGAAGGGCTGCCCCCTACAAGACTGCTCTATTACGAAGACGAAACGATGAGGGAGTTTGACGCAAAAGTGCTCAAAGTGGTGGATGGCAAGTATGTCGTTCTTGACCAGACTGCTTTCTACCCGCGAGGGGGAGGTCAGGAGCCTGATACTGGCGAAATTGCCGGTGCCAAGGTAGTAGAGGTTACAAAGCAGGCTGATGTTGTCATACACAAGATAGAGGGCAAACTTACAGAGGGGCAGAACGTTCATGCCTCGCTGAATGCGCGCAGACGCGACCTTATCACAAAACACCACACCGCCACTCACGTCCTCAATTCTGCGTCTAGGAATACGCTAGGCTCTTGGGTCTGGCAAAACTCCGCTTTCAAGGAAGAAGGCTATGGCAGGCTCGACATCACCCACCATTCTGCACTTGACAGAGAAGAGGTGCAAAAGATAGAACATGCTGCAAACCGCGTAATTAGAGAAAACCGCCCGGTATTGATCAAGACATACGACCGCGGGGAAGCCGAACAGGAATTCACGTTCCGAATATACCAGGGCGGTGTCGTGCCTACCAGCAATGTCAGGATAGTCAACATCAAGGGGTGGGACATTGAGGCATGCGGGGGCACACACGTGAAAAGCACCGGAGAAATCGGGCTCGTCAAGATAATCAAGTCTGAGAGAATCCAAGATGGAGTTGTAAGGCTGGAATTTGTAGCCGGTGAGGCTGCCGTGAACTATATGCAGCACCTTGACAACCAGCTTGCATCCATTGCACAGGCACTGGGATCAAGCAGGGAGAAAGTAGTCCAGTCGTTCAACAAGTCCATGGAAGAAGCTGAAGCTGCAAAGAAGAAGGCTCGTACGATGCTGCGTGTTGTAGCCGGCCCAATAGCAAAGAACATCTCAGAAGAGGCCAAGAAGTTAGGCTCTGGCATCCACTTTTACAGCACCTATGATGAGGAACTAGACGAAGATTACCACATTGCCATCGGCGAAAAGGCAATTGAACTAGACAGGGATCTGATTTATGTTGCCTTAGTGTCAAAGGGACAAGGCATAAGGGTAATAGTGTTTGCTGGCGAGGCGGCGCGCAAAAAAGTTAAGGCGGGCACGATAGCAAAGCACGTGTCCGTCACACTAGGTGGCTCTGGCGGGGGAGACGACCGCTTCGGGCAGGGTGGTGGCAAATTAAAGGATAAGATAAAGGAAGCATTGCGTCTAGCTGAAGAGGCTGCAAAGTGATATTGAGTGAGCGCATAGACTGGAATTCAATTGAAAGCAAGTGGATCAAGAGATGGGAAGAGCAGGGGCTCTTTCAGGCCAATCCTGACAACCGAAGAAAGTATTTTGTGACCGTCGCCTATCCTTACCCAAATTCCCCTCAGCACATCGGGCATGGGAGAACCTACACTCTTGCTGACGCACATGCCCGCTACATGAGGATGAAGGGCTACAACGTGCTGTTCCCCATGGCCTTCCACTACACCGGCACCCCTATCCTTGGGATGTCCCGCAGAGTGGCTGCAGGGGATCCAGATCTGTTGGAAACATTTCACAAGATCTACAAGCTATCTGACGATGTGATCTCCACCTTTGTTGAGCCAGTCAAGATTGCAAGATACTTCCATAACGAAATCAAGGAAGGCATGAAAGAGATGGGCTATTCTATCGACTGGCGGCGTGAATTTACTACGATAGATACGATGTATTCCAAGTTCATCTCATGGCAGTTCCGCACCCTGAGGAAAAAGGGTTTGATAGTGCAGGGGTCGCACCCGGTTGGCTGGTGTCCGCGCGACCAGAATCCCGTTAGCCAACACGATACAGTGGGAGATGTCGAGCCAGATTTCAATGAATACACCGTGGTAAAGTTCAGGTCAGGCGATAACATACTGCCCGCAGCTACACTCAGACCCGAGACACTTTTTGGAGTCACCAACATGTGGGTCAACCCTGACATCGAGTATGTCCAGGCACTTGTGGACAATGAAAAATGGATAGTCAGCAAGGAAGCAGCAAGGAAACTGGAATTCCTCAATCACAAGGTAGAGATCTTGAAGACTGTGAAGGGAGTGGAACTAATTGGACAGAGCGCTATAAACCCAATAAATAACTCCAGCGTCCCTGTTTACCCTGCAGCGTTTGTTGAAGCTGACAGCGGCACCGGCGTTGTAATGTCGGTTCCTGCTCATGCACCATATGACTACCGGGCACTAGGAGACCTGAAGAGCGACAAAAAGACACAACAACAGTTTGGAATTTCAGTCGATGTAAGTCCAATAGTCATAATCGAATCAGAAGGCTACTCTGGGGTGCCTGCCGCACAGGCAATCGCGCAAGTGGGCACAACCGGCCAGAATGATGCAAGGCTCGAAAAGGCAACAAGCGTTCTCTATTCCCATGAGTTCTACAAGGGCAAGATGCTAGGCAACACTGGCAGGTTTGCCGGCATGACGGTCGCCGTAGCAAAGAACGAGGTCAAGCAAGACCTGCTAAGTTCAGGTATCGCTGATACGATGTATGAGCTTGTCAATAAACCTGTCAAGTGTAGATGCGGGGCAGAATGTGTCGTGAAATTACTGAGCGATCAATGGTTTCTGGACTATGGAAATAAGGAATGGAAGGGTCTTGCCCATGAATGCGCAAACAAGATGGATATTGTGCCGCAGGACATACGACAGGAATTCGATTATGTCATCGACTGGCTGAAAGAGCGGGCCTGTGCCAGAAAGTCTGGTCTTGGCACAAGACTACCCTGGGATCAGGAATGGATCATTGAGAGTCTGTCTGATTCAGTCATTTACATGGCATATTATGTCATTGCAAAATATGTAAACAGCAAGGCTATCAGCGACGAAGGAATAACCGATGCCTTCTTTGATTACGTCCTGCTTGGGGTTGGAAGCGCTGATCAAGTTGCAAAGGAATGCAATGTGCCGGCCTCTACTGTTGAGGATATTAGAAAGGAGTTCAGCTACTTTTACCCTGTCGACTCACGTCACTCTGGTCGCGACTTGGTACCAAACCATCTCACATTTTTCATATTTGACCATGTAGCGATATTTGACAGGGAGAACTGGCCGCAACAAATAGTGGTCAACGGTTCTGTGCTTATGGAAGGGAAAAAGATGAGCAAGTCTCTGGGAAACATAATCCCTCTGCGCGCTGCGATAAGGGAGCATGGCGCGGACAACATCCGACTTGCAATGCTAGTGTCTGCGGAACTCCTGCAAGACGCAGACTTTTCGTTTGACACTGTACGGGGAATACGATCTAAACTGTCTGGCATCTTTGAAATGGCCGAAAAGTGCAAAAAGCTGGAGGCTGCTGGTAACGAAATTGAAGACAGGTGGCTTGCAAGCAGGCTGCAGCGCGCTATTGCAGTGACTGCTGAATCAATGGACAAACTGAGGGTAAGGGAGGCAATACACAATATACTTTATTCAATGGAGCAAGACCTCCAGTGGTATCTTAAGAGAGCCTCCGCCAAAGGTCGCGAAAACGTCAATGGCAACCTTGCGGAATTTCTTGACGTTCGGGTTAGGATGCTTGCCCCGTTTGCGCCATTCACTGCAGAAGAAGTGTGGGAGAGAATGGGAAACAAACAGCCTCTGACTGTTGCAGGATGGCCTGCAATAAATGAAGACAAGATAGACCTGGTTGCCGAAGAGTCAGAATTTCTGGTATCCAACCTGCTTGCAGACCTGCAGAACATTGTCAAGGTGACCAAGATGGAGCCAAGCAAGATTGCAATCTATACTTCTGCCAGCTGGAAGACTAGTGTCTACCGAACCGTTCTTGCCAACATCTTGGAGGGCAGGACTAACTTTGGCGAGATAATGAAGCAGCTGATCGCCAACCCGGAAACCAGCAAGGCCAAAACCGACCCAAAGATGGTGCAAAAAATGATGGAAGATATTCTGTCGACTCCTATTGAGGCAAGAAACAGGAGACTGAAACTGTCCGAATTTGACGAAATTGCTGCGATAAAGGATGCAGCATCATTACTGTCAATGGATATCAACAAGGCGCAGATACTGGTCTTCTCTGAAGAAGATCAAGCCAAGTATGACCCAAAATCAAAGAGCAAGTCGGCAAGGCCGTTCAAGCCCGCAATCTACATGGAATAGGTACAGCTACAGCGATTTCTCTAGAATGTCTCTGACATACAGCCTCTTAGCAGTGCATCTTCTCTTGAAGGAAAGCCGCCACTGCCTCGTTCTCTTGAAAAATGGTCTCCATCCTTCCAACGAATCTGCTGTTGCGAAGATGGCAGATAGGAACCATGTGATCAGGCAGGAACCCCTAAACCGTTGGGGGTTGAGAGGATGTCATCTCATCTGCCCCTGATTCTTCTCTTTGTACTGATGGACGCAGCCATATACAGAACAAACCCGCAGGCCACCATAACTACACCAAAAATTGCAATTGCCTCCCTGCCACCATACTGTCCAAATGCGGCAAGCAGCGCACCAAGTATCAAAAGGCCGATGCCAATCCGGGCATAACCTGACATATGCATCTTCTTTCTTGACATCGGCAAGAAAGCTAGGCAGAACCTCTAGATAATGTTATGTTTTTATTGCATGCACTTACAGGACAGATAGAGAAAGATGAAGATTGCAGTCGTCGGGATAGGGGTTGCTGGCGCGTACCTTATGAACAGGCTGAGCGACGACCGCGATAGCCGGGTGGTGGGCTTTGAACGCATGCCACACGACCAACATGATGCCGTGTGCGCTTGGGCCACATGCGAAAATGTGATGGCCGGGCTGGCGAAAAACTGTGGCCTGAATTTTGATAACTACGTCCTCCATGACGGCAAGCATATGAAAGTCGACCTTGGAAGCAACAACGATAGCATCGACATCAGGCTCAAAGGCATGGTGAGCTATGATAAACTACGACTCATCCAAGACATGATAAGGGGTACAGAGATTAAGTACGGAAGGGCCCCAAGAAAGGAAGAGTTGGAGCCGGATTTTGACATCATTATCGATGCCACCGGATTTCATCGCAATTATCTTCCAAGGGTTTCAAACGAGCTCTGGATACCCTGTGTACAGTACAAGGTCAAGTATGCGCCGGGCAAAGAACCCTATGACGACTTTTACCTCCGTTCGTTCCCGTCCATGTCTGGATATTTCTGGTATTTTCCACTGGGCAACGGTTATGCGCATATTGGAGCCGGAGACTTTATGAAGGACCACAACCGCTTTGTCGAAGAGTTCCTGAGGAAATACGACTGCGAAGTGATAAAAAAGGTCGGAAGACCTGTGAGGCTAACTCCGCCAGCCAACTGCGAACCTTTTACCGATGGTAAAAAAACTGTGGGCGTGGGTGAATCGATAGGGACTGTCTATCCTTTGCTAGGCGAGGGCATCATTCCATCAACTTGGTGCGCAGAACTCTTTGTGAAAAATAAGCACGATCTGCAGGCTTACAGGCAAGAGGTGCTTGAAAGGTTCAGGATCTACGCTATTGTCTTCAAGTTCATACAGCTGAAAATAGCAGGCAAGTTTAGCATGTTAAAGCATGGCATGGACATGCTAAAGATCTATAGGCATATGAAAAGCGAAGAGGAGCGCTATGGGATGGAGGTCAGGATGGCCAACATGCTCAAGGTCAGCAAAGTGTAGTTTCTCCTCGTTCTCCTTTCAGGCTTCCTTCGCCAATAATTGGGATCATTCACACCTGCACAAGGCTTGCTCTGACAAGAGTGGTTGATGTAATGGCAAGTTATTCAACTCGCCTCCACCAAATCTAAAGCTTTAAAAATCGAACAGGAGCAGTGTGAAGTTGATAGATATGAGTTCCGCCAGCGATCCGTCCAGGCAGCAGGAATTGGCTGCAATGGAGCAGAGGATCAACGAGATGGTCCAGCAATCGAGGCTCCTTGAAGCATACATGAATGACGTCATGACTCGCCAAGTGACAGTCACAAGGTTGATGGAGGAAGCCCGGCTGGCTTCAACCACGATCCAGAACATCAGCTCTGAATCAGAGGTCGAATCGCTCATGCCAATGGGTATCGGAGTTTATGTCAAGACGGTCGTGCCTCCGATAAAGAAACTTCTCGTCAACCTCGGGGCAGGTGTCGCAGTGGAAAAGAGCAGAGAAGACGCCCTCAATTATGTTGAAGCAAGAATTAAGGAATATGAAGTTGCAGCTAGGCAACTTGAGATGCAAAGGCAAGAGCTAGCCATGCGTATGGATCAGCTCCAGTCCCAGATCAACCAGATGATACGTGCCGCACAACAGCAGCAAGGCTAGCTTGGCTGAAAAACCATGTTCGACAAGCTGAAAAAGGCTTTTTCCAGTGCGGCAAAGAGCATCGGTCAGAAAGAGCTTACAGAAAAAGTTCTGGATGATGCGCTGCTTGATCTTCAAATTGCGCTCTTGGAAAGCGATGTGGCACAGGAAGTTGTTGAAGACCTCTCGACAAACCTGAAGAAAGAATTGCTCGGTCTGAAACTAGAGAAGAACCAGGATGCCACACAGATCGTCCAGTCAAAACTGCAAGCCGCAGTAGCAGAAATATTTGCCCGGGCTGGCAAGCTCGATCTGATTGAAAGGATAAGGGCGAAAAAGGAGAGCAAAGCTGGGCCTTTTGTCATTGTGTTCCTCGGCATCAACGGTACCGGCAAGACGACTACTGTTGCCAAGGTTGCAAACCTTCTGCGCAAGGCGGGGTTCTCTGTGGTAGTAGCTGCAGGCGACACTCACAGAGCCGGGGCAATAGAGCAGTTGGAGCAGCACACCAACCGGCTCTCTCTGAAAATAGTCAAGCAGCGCTACGGAGCCGACCCATCCTCTGTAGGCCGCGATGCATTCGAACATGCAAAAAAGAACTATATCGATGTGGTCTTGATGGATACAGCCGGCAGGATGCAGACGTCCAAGAACCTTATGGATGAAATGGGCAAGATCGTAAGGGTGGTCAAGCCAGATCTCAAGCTCTTTGTCGGCGATTCGCTTGCAGGCAACGACACCATAAATCAAGCGAGAGAGTTTTTCCAGTATACAAACTTTGATGGCGCAATATTGACAAAAATAGACGCAGACGCAAAGGGAGGAGCTGCAATGTCGAAGCCGATAATTTTTGTAGGTGTCGGGCAAGGTTATGATGACATTATCCCATTTGATCCTGACAAATTCATCGAGTCCATGTTTGGAAGTGTGGGCGAGGTAAGCGTCGAGGACCTGATGTCTGTCCCTCGGCCAGAACCAGTTGAAAAAGCGCCTCCGGCGAAAGACTTGCCAACAGTCGAAGAAAAGGAGGAAGAAGAACCTGCTGCTCCTACTCCAAAACCTATCGAACAGCCGCGCTCTGCTATTGTGGCTCCAAGAATACTGGAATCAAAGCCTGTTGGAGAAAAGGAAACATCCGCTCCTGTGCCAATCGTACAGGAGGAGCCAAAGCCTGCACCCAAGATAGAGTACATGCCTTCGCCTCCTCCACAGCAACCAAAACCAGCGGAGCCTTCACCGACCAAAGCTGAAGAACCGAAGGAAAAGAAGGGAAGATTCGGAGGGCTCTTTGGCCGGAAAAAGAGTGATGAAGATCGCAAAAAGGAAGAAGCAGAAAAACGCAGGCGTGAAGAAGAGCGCGCGAGGGAAGAGGAGGAAAGGGCTAGACTGGAAGAGGAAGAGCGCCAACGGAGGGAGAATGAAGAGGAAGAGAGAAAGAAGAGGAGCAAAGAAGATAAAGAGACTGATGAACAGGAAGACAAGGTAATATATCTAACAGATGAAGACATTGAAGACCTCCTTAAGTAAAAAAGACATCCTCAGTATTGCAGACCTGAGCGCAAACGAAATCAGCATGATTCTGTCGCTAGCCGGCAAGCTCAAGCGCGAGCAAAAGAGCGGCAAAGCGCGACCACTCTTGCGTGGAAAAACACTTGGCATGATATTCCAAAAGCCATCGACACGGACCCGGGTCAGCTTTGAAGTTGGCATGTACCAGCTTGGTGGCGAAGCTGTCCACCTGAGCGCAAGCGACATCCAGCTCTCACGTGGGGAGACGATTGAGGATACTGCGAAGACACTTTCGCTGTACCTGGACTGCATCATGGCACGTGTTTATGATCACAAAGATGTCCAGACGCTTGCAGACCATGCTTCAGTTCCTGTGATAAACGGCCTGTCAGATGCCTTCCACCCTTGCCAGGTTCTGGCTGATCTTATGACCATCCAAGAACACAAGAAAAAGCTAAGAGGACTGAGCCTTGCATGGCTGGGCGATGGCGACAATGTCTGCAATGACCTATTGATTGGCTGTGCCAAGACGGGCATCAGCATGACAGTCGCGTGTCCAAAAGGATATGAACCACTTGAAGAGGTAGTCAAGCTAGCAAAAGAAGAAGGCAAGAAGACAGGGGCGGACATTATGGTAACTCAAGATCCAGCCGCTGCAGCGAAGGATACTGATATTGTAGTAACCGACACATTCGTATCTATAGGAAGGGAAGGTGAGCGTACCACAAGGGAATCTACCTTTCTCCCAAAATATCGGGTCACCTCTGAAATCATGAAGCTGGCGAAAAAGGATGCAATTTTCATGCATTGCCTCCCGGCAAAGCGCGGCATGGAAGTGACGGCTGATGTTATAGATGGCAAGTCATCTGTGGTATGGCTGGAGGCTGAAAACAGGCTGCATGCGCAAAAAGCACTCCTCTGTCTTCTCATGAAGGCAGCAGTCTAGTCGCCATTTTTTGCATGGTTCTTTCTTCGCTTGGTGTACCATACACCAACGCCTGCCACAATAGCTCCAATGAAAACTATGGTGACAATTGTAAAAGCCGTAGAAGCCTGCTCAGAAAATCCACTCCACGCCTCGCCAAGGTAATATCCCACAAGGGTTAGCATGACTGACCATGCAAAAGAGCCTGCAAAGGTATATGCGATAAATTTTACGAGGTTCATCCTGCCGATGCCGGCGGGGATCGAGATTATTTCGCGAATGCCTGGAACCATTCTTGCGGTGAATACTGCAACTGGGCCGTACTTGACAAACCATCTTTCTGCTTTTTCAATTTCGTGCTCGCTCACCCTTACACGTCTTCCAAACCGCACTATTGCAGCGCGGCCGACTTTCATCGAAATAAAATAGATGAATACTGCACCTACCGTCGAGCCAAGTGCGCCAGTGGCCGCCATGCCAATTGCATTTTCAAGCCCAAGTCCTCTGCTCTGTACTGTAAATCCCACAAGCGGGAAGACTACTTCGCTTGGGATCGGGGGAAAGATCACCTCAAGGAGCGCTGCGGCAAAGACGGCAGGGTAGCCATATTCGGCTATCAGGCCAGTTATTGCGTCGATTACTCCGCCTAAGAGCCCTGCCGACGCCAGTACAATGACAATGGCAGCGCGCATTGCTGCTTCCTATGGATGCGGGAATATAATATGTACGTCCCCCCACTCCCTCCCCCTTAGGTGCTGGTCTGGTTATAAACACTGCTACTGCCTATTCTGCTGTTTGACCTGCAAGAACATCTGTCTAAGGATGGTTCCAGAAGGCGGCAGGAGATCGAACCCGTACCATCATGGGCTGAGATATTGTCGCAGGTGCGAAGTGTATTTGAAAAGCTCCAGCAGCCACTGTCCATGTTGCGGCCTGCATCTGAGGTTCACACCTGTGGATCCTCTTGCCAAGGAAAAGCTGCGAAGTTTCCTCAAAGGCGACTGAATTTGCAGAGAGCTCCTTTCATCAACCTTCCACTACACACAGGCCACGCACCGGCATATCTTGTGCGCAGAATGATCAAGCTATCCCGCGCAATGTCAAAGGTGATAATTGACGAGTATGGACCAGCTGAATTCCTGCGACGTCTCTCTGACCCTTTGTGGTTTCAGGCATTTGGCTGCGTCCTCGGGTTCGACTGGCATTCCTCGGGTGTAACGACCGTGGTAGCCGGCGTCCTGAAACAGGCTCTCAAGCCGGATGTACATGGCATTTCTATGGCTGGCGGCAAGGGAAAAAAGTCGACGTCTGCCAAAACAGACATTCCTATTCTAGCACAAAATCTTGGCCTTTCAACTGCCAAAACAGACTCGATCGTCTATGCTAGCAGGATGGCAGCCAAGGTAGACAGCGCTGCTGTGCAGGACGGATATTCACTTTACCATCATGTCATACTGTTTGATGAGCACGGCAACTGGGCTGTTGTGCAGCAGGGAATGAACGAAGAAAATAGGATGGCGCGGCGTTACCACTGGCTTTCAGAAGGCGTCCGTAATTTCGTTCTTGAGCCACATGCGGGTATCATTAGCAACAGCAAGAATGCAAGAACACTTGATATGACTTCAGAAACATCGAAGGAAAACCAAAAGGTGTGCATCGACTTGGTCAGGGGGGATACCAACAACCTAAAATCGTCAATTTATAGGCTTGCTGCAAAAGAGACCCTTGACCAGTGGCTTGGCAGTGGCAGTAGCAGTAGCAGAGCCATTGACACATCGGGATACGAGATGCCGAGGAGGCTTGACTGGGACCTATTCAAGCGGATCTATGACATCCAGCCAAGAAACTATGAGGAGCTCCTCTCTATTCCCGGTGTCGGCAGTTCAACGGTAAGGGCCCTCTCGCTGATCGCCGAGCTGATATATGGATCAAAGGCCTCCTGGAAAGACCCTGTCAAGTACAGCTTTGCTCACGGCGGCAAGGATGGCGTTCCCTATCCTGTGGCTAGGAAGGTGTACGACGAATCGATCCGTTATCTCTATGTCGCGATTGAAGGGGCAGAAGTGGAAAGGCAAGAGCGAACGGACGCGCTGAAAAAGCTCGCCCAGTTTTCAGAGAAAATGTTTTCCAGTGAAACTAAAATAGCGCCATGTTGAAGCTCTGCCCATGGCAAAGGTCCTGGTTGGCAAGACTTCCGACATTGGGGACGGTAAGATCACCCAGATCACTGCAGGTGGCAAGGAGATACTAGTCGCAAACGTGGGTGGTCAGTATTATGCCACCAGCAACATTTGCAACCATGCTGGTGCCGAGCTACATGAAGGTGAGCTGAATGGCAAAGAGCTGAAATGCCCGTGGCATGGTGCCAAGTGGGACGTCACGACCGGGCGCATGATTTGGTTCCCACAAAAGCTGAAGGATCTTGGAACATACAAGGTAACAGTCGAAAACGAGACGGTATACGTCGAAGTCTGATTGTTATTGTTATTCTATTCGTGCGTTTGGGATGACTGGGCGGTAGGCTGCCTATTGCAAAGCGCCTTACGATAATGCCTGCCATAAGCTCGACCTGCGCTAGCTGTGATTTGATCCTGTGGAACAGCTTTGCCACAACCTTGGATGCCAAGGATCGCATTCCGAGTGAAATAATTACCTGCAGAAATGTCGATTCTCCTGCCGAGAGCCGTGTCCTTTGTTATTATCATTTTTTCAGTTTTCGCTTTACGGATTTTACCTTGTCCTGTAGCGTCTGAGACTTATCGCGCCGGTCGTCTATCCTTACCGTGGTTATGACACGTTTGGTGCCAGCAGACATGGCTGCCATATGGGCAGCCTCAACTGCCTGGAGTATGCTGCCAAGGTCTGTTGCCTCCACCTGCGTGCCAAGCGCCGTAAGCTCAGCTTTGATATTTTTTATCTTGCGAATAGCACTAAATGCGGCCGCGATCTGCTTGCTCATACTGGTACTTTTTCCGCCAGTGATTGGCACGATGCTGATTTCCGCGTGCACCGTCATGATGATGATGTATTGTATTGCACTACCGGGTAATAATAATTGGTAGTTCTGGAGCAGTCATACTTTGCTTTTTTATGATTTGACGAGCAGAAAACCTGGTGCTCTGGTCCTGCGATGAAAGCGAGTCCTTCTCTCCCACTTTTCCTCCCTGCAAGGTTTAATAACACAATCCATACACAACAGCATGACATTGCTCAACTACAAGTTCCGCCTCTATCCGACGAAAGAGCAAGAGCTTGTACTTGAACAAACACTTGATGGCTGCAGGTGGGTGTACAACTACTTTCTCTCATTGCCATCACCAATGTCTGAATATGACATGAACTACGCCTTGACAGAGCTGAAGGAGCAGCACCCTTGGCTCCGGAACTATCATTCCAAAATGCTGCAGATGGTGTGCAAGCAGGTCGCGGCTGCAAGAAGGGCCGCCAGAGGCAGGAAGAAGAAGAAGCCATCATACCTGAGACTTGATGATTTCAACTCATTCACCTATTACCAGTCTGGCTTTAGACTTGAGGATAGCAAGAACAGGCTGTCGCTATCCAAGATGGGATGCGGTAGCATTAGGATTGTGCTGCACAGAAAACCACTAAACGTCAAACAAGTCACAATTTGCAGGAAGAATTCAAGATGGTATGCAGTTGTGGCCTGCGAGGTACTGCGTAGGACGTTTTCGCCGATAGTCAAGTACAAAAAGAAGCCAGTAGCGATGGATGGCAGCAAAATAAAGTCCTCCAATGACTTTGGCGACTGCGCTGAAGACAAGAACCCCCAGATTTTGAGAAAGATGTTACTAAATCCGCTGCGAAGAGCTCATCGCAGGGTCTCAAGAAGACAGGTTGGCAGCAGAAATCACAAGAAGGCAAGACACATGCTTGCAAGGTTGTATGAGCGCATCCACAACAAGAGAAAGGATTTTCTGTGTGGGAGATCCCTCTACTGTGTCAGCAGCCGCTACGACCCGACAATATTTGTAGACAGACTACAGGTGGCAAACCTGACTAGAAAGCATAGACTTGCAAAGAAGATCTTGGACGCAAGCTGGTCTACCACTTTTGAAAATTTGCGGCGGGACAAGACAAACCGCGTTGTAGAGACCTGGACAGCGTACACATCCGTCAACTACTCTAGATCCTTACACTGCCTTGTGCCAAAGTCACTTGCAATACGTGCACATGTATGTACGAAATGCAAAGTAGCGGTGCCCAACAGAGACTACCATGCTTCTCTTACCCTACTCCAGCGAAGGCTGGAATTTCTGACGACGTTGTTATTACTACCGGTGGAGCGCCGGGAAGTTACGCCTGTAGAGATCGCAGTGCAGCGGTCAGTGAAGCAGGAAGAAGCCATTGTCTCTGGACATGGGTAGTTAGCTATCGATCAAGAATGCCATACCTGCAAGAAAATGGAACTGCATGAATTTCTATCGACACTGCCACAATCTGTAGTGACAGGAGAAGCCGTCTCACTGCCTGACAGTGTCGTCCGCAAGATCTTTCAGTTTGCAGAGCTGAAAGAGAGTGACGTGTTTTATCACCTAGGCTGCGGAGACGGAAATGCAGTCGCCATTGCCTCAAGAGAATTCAATGTAAAGAAATCCGTTGGGATCGATATCAACAAATCCATGGTTTCAAAAGCACGAAAAAATATCGCCGGATTAAAAAATGCAGAGATAGTAAATGCCGATATACGCAAGGCAGACATTTACGACGCAACGGTCATCCTGTTTTGGTTCCATGATCCTGACATGGTCGATGAAATGGAAAAGCGGTTCAAGAAACTAAAAGATGGCGCCAAGGTGATAACCATCTGGGCTCCGCTTGGCATGACCCTACCAGACAAGATCGAGTTTCCTTTCTTTGTAAGTAAAAAACCATTCAAGCGGGCAAAGTCGATTCGTCAGCAAATAAAGGCGATCTACAAAACGGAGTGCATAGACTTTACTGCAGCCTGGCTCCTTGCAGAGCGCTACATTGATGCGCTTGAGGTGGTACCTGGTGAGTACCGACGCTTTGTCAATATGCTGCAGGGCATGGTGATATGGATAAACGCGTGGAACATGGGAGTCGCCTGCGAGGACACAGTGCCACCTCCTGTCCAGACGTACGTTGGAATACTAAAGACATTCTTTGGTATCGACTTGTCGGGAATGATAAAAGAACAAGTATAAAGTCCTGCACATCGACAAACCTGCACCCTTGCTATAGAACTTGAAATTGTTCTGCTACAGATTGCTTTAATAACACAGGCAGGAACATGCCCTTGTTGGACGCCAGGGTGAGGAAAGCAGTAATTGACAAGATAAACGAAACTGTATCGAACGCAAGCGAGATCTCGCAAATCGTACGTAGCTTGGGGAGCGTGCCTGTTGAAAACAAGAACGACTTTGCCCTTGGCGTCGCTATTGGAAGATTGTATAACTCGTTTCACTACCAGACTAGGCGCGCGCTAAAGAGGAATGCGACTGAAGAAGAGTTCTGTGAGTTTCTTGGCATCCTTGCCAACAAGACCGCAGAACTGCAGGAAGCCCTGAGGCAACAATAGCTGCTCCCGCCCACATTTTTGACAGCAACCAGCAAAAACCTTGCCTGAGAGGCTCAAACGGAGCGTAAACGGTTTGAAAATCTTTTTAAGCTACCAGCTTTCACTCACACAAAGCTTGTCTCTGGATGTGGAAATGGTCCTGCTAACACCCGCAGAAATCAACCGCTTTATCTCAGAGCTGAAGTCAAAATACTCGTCTCCCGAAAAAAAACATAACAAGGGCCTACGAATGCCGAGTCGAAGTCGGGGCTGACTTCATCCTCTCGGCGCTAAAGCGTCCTCTCACTTTCTGGCAAGCTCATCGACTAGTAACGCTTTGTTCTTCTCCTGCGTTCTTTTTCTTCTGCCACTGGCAATTCCTGATCTTGCGTATTTGACAATTCGAGCACCTGTGATGGGAGGAATGAGAGGATGGAGCATCGCCAACCGCCCGCGAAAAAGAAAGTAGCTTTGCGCTCGGCATTATTTATGTCGCTTTGTGGTATCTTGAAAAGCATATCTGGATTAGTTGCTTCTATCCGAATCGAATGATGGATTTGGCCAAATCTTTTACTATGCCTAAAATCTATGGAGGAGTTGCTTTTATTATAGAATTCTTTACGAAACATGTTAAATGACCTTTTCAGCAAACAGATTAAACGCTGAAAACTTAGGTGTGGATGCAGTGCTAATCGAAAAAGACAACCCAAAGATTATAACTACAAAGCCTATGATACAGCTCGCAGAGATGGAGATCAAGCTTGGCAGAGCCCATCATAACCTGTCAGTGCCGTCATTAGTCGAAATGATCATCAACCGGAATGAAGGCATTCTATCCTCAACTGGTGCCCTTTCTGTAAAGACCGGCAAGTTTACCGGCAGATCCCCCGACGACAAATTCATCGTCGACGATGAGGTCACCCACGATACTGTGGATTGGGGCAAGGTAAACCATCCGATCTCTGAAGAGAACTTCGACAAGATATTCAACAGGATGAAGGCTCATGTGGAAAACAAAGAGTTCTTTATCTTTGACGGCTTTGTAGGGGCTGACCCCGAAAACAGGCTTCCAGTAAGGATTATCAACAACAGAGCATGGCACAACCTATTCGCAAGGCAGCTGTTCATTAGGCCTACTCCGGAAGAGCTCAACAACTTCAAACCAGAGTTTACACTCATTTCATGCGATGATTTCGCCGCGATTCCCGAGGAATTTGGTACTCGGACAGAGACCTTCATCATCATCAACTTCAAGAGGAAACTGGTGCTTATTGGCTCGACGTCCTATGCTGGCGAGATCAAGAAGGCCATGTTTTCTATAATGAACTTTGTACTGCCACGAAAGAACGTCTTCCCGATGCACTGTTCTGCCAACGTTGGCAAGGATGGGGACACTGCATTGTTCTTTGGGCTATCCGGCACGGGCAAGACCACGTTGTCTGCAGATCCTGACAGGCGGCTTATAGGAGATGACGAGCATGGTTGGTCAGACACTGGAATATTCAACTTTGAAGGAGGTTGCTACGCAAAGTGTATCAACCTGAAGAAGGAAAAGGAGCCACAAATATGGAACGCAATCCGTTTTGGCTCTGTGATGGAAAACGTTGTGGTCGACAACCTAACGAGGGAGCCAGACTTTGATGATGGAAGCCTGACAGAAAACACGCGGGTAGCTTACCCGCTAGACTATATTGATGGTGCTGTTATTCCTAGCATAGCAGGCCATCCAAAAGTCATAGTTTTCCTGACCGCGGACGCGTTTGGAGTTATGCCTCCGATTGCAAAATTGACAAAGGAAGGGGCAATGTATCATTTCATGTCCGGCTATACGAGCAAGCTTGCAGGAACGGAGCGAGGCATAACCGAGCCAAAGGAAACTTTCTCGCAGTGTTTTGGAGCGCCTTTCATGCCACTCCATGCCTCAAAGTATGCTGAAATGCTGGGCAAGAAGATGACCGAGCACGGGACCCGCGTTTACCTTATCAACACCGGCTGGACTGGAGGACCCTATGGGGTTGGAAAGAGGATGAACCTGGCCTATACGAGGGCAATGGTCACGGCTGCGCTCAACGGCGAAATTGACAAGGTTCCAATGAAGCACCATGCCATTTTCAACCTTGACATTCCGACATCATGCCCTGGCGTTCCTGACGAA